>OGKO01000989.1_pt1 | contig 18425 bp, 20 predicted proteins | sample 1572451 | NCBI WGS metagenome assembly OGKO01 (sample SAMEA2582089, study PRJEB24529) | metagenome | biome: Human gut stool | place: China | collected 2011 | reverse complement strand
ATTCAACCAGGTGACGAAAAGCCGAATCATTTTTCATTCTTGTCGAAGGATGAAGATTATCTTCAGGATCAAATTCCTTGTTGGCTAACTTATACGAATCAAGAGAGCCACGATATTATCAATAACAATTTACACCGTGCCCCAATGTTTTCAGGTATTGTCAAGGGTGTAGGACCTCGTTATTGTCCATCAATCGAAGATAAAATTGTCCGATTTGCTGATAAGAATCGCCATCAACTTTTCCTTGAACCTGAAGGAAGAGAGACTGAAGAAGTCTATGTGCAAGGCCTGTCAACTAGTCTGCCAGAAGATGTTCAAAAAGAGTTGATTCACTCAATTAAAGGTCTCGAAAAGGCAGAGATGATGCGAACTGGTTATGCGATTGAATATGATATCGTGCTCCCTCATCAACTACGTGCAACACTTGAAACGAAGTTGATTTCAGGTCTCTTTACAGCAGGACAGACCAACGGAACTTCTGGATACGAGGAGGCAGCAGGTCAAGGTCTAGTTGCTGGTATCAATGCGGCTCTTAAAGTTCAAGGTAAACCTGAGCTTATTCTCAAACGTAGTGATGCCTATATTGGTGTAATGATTGACGATCTTGTCACGAAAGGAACTTTGGAGCCATATCGTTTATTGACATCACGCGCAGAGTATCGTCTCATATTACGTCATGATAATGCTGACATGCGCTTGACACCTATTGGTCGAGAAGTTGGTTTGGTTGACGATGAACGTTGGCGTATCTTTGAAATTAAGAAAAATCAGTTTGACAGCGAGTTGACACGTCTGTCAAAAGAAAAATTAAAACCTATTAAAGAAACGAATGAAAAAATTCAAGCTCTAGGCTTTAAGCCATTGACAGATGCCATGACAGCTAAAGAGTTTATGCGTAGACCAGAGATTGATTACGCCACAGCTACTCAGTTTGTAGGTCCAGCTGCAGAAGATTTGGACGCGAAGATAGTAGAGTTGCTTGAGACCGAAATCAAGTATGAAGGTTATATTAATAAAGCTTTGGATCAAGTAGCTAAGATGAAGCGTATGGAAGAAAAGAGGATTCCGAAAAATATTGATTGGGATGCTATTGATTCCATTGCTACCGAAGCTCGTCAAAAATTTAAGAAAATCAATCCTGAGACCATTGGTCAAGCGAGTCGTATTTCAGGGGTCAACCCAGCAGATATCTCAATTCTGATGGTTTATCTTGAAGGTAATAATAAGGCCCGCAGGAAAGTAGACTAACGGTGCTAACACGTTTAAAAGCCTTTTAATTAAGGCTTTTTTATGTTATAATTGTTAGATTAAGAGGTTTTATATGAAAAGATTTCACTTTGCAACGATTCATCTTGTAATGATTGGGCTAATTCTTTTTGGAATTGCTACTATTTTTGTTCGCGTACTAAAATCGGAGTCTGCACTCATTTTTGCGCTTTTTATTATTATGGTAGTAGTTGTTGCCTTATTGCATTACCAAAAGACAACATATGAGTCCTTAGAAATAGAGCAATTAGATGAACTGAATCAGGATGTTGAAGATTCTTTGAAGACCCTTCTCGGAAAGATGCCTGTTGGGGTTATTACTTTTGATGAGAACGATCATATTGAATGGTTCAACCCCTATGCGAAGCTAGTACTTTCGGATGAAAATGGAAATTTCAATAAGCAGTTGATTGCGGATTTTATTTCCCAGAAACGAAAGGGGTCACCTTCGAATGTGATAACCGTTGGTGATAATAAATATGCCGCTTTTGTGGATTTTGACAATAAGTTGACATATTTTATTGACAATGTTTATGATCAAGATGAAAATGCTGATCCAAATATGACTCGTCCTGTTATCGGGATTATTTCAGTTGATAACTATGACGATGTGACGGGAAGTTTACCCGATGCCGATGTTTCAAAAATCAATACATTTGTGGCAGGGTTTATTTCTGAGTTTGCTAAGGCCAAGCATATTCATTATCGACGTATTGAAGGTGATCGTTTTTACTTCTTCACCAACTACAGTGTTTTGACAGAATTCATGGATCAAAAGTTTTCTGTCTTGGATGATTTCCGTCAGCAGGCTCAGGAGCGTGGTTTACCACTGACTTTGAGCATGGGAATTTCATTTGGTACGCTTAAGCATGATCAAATCGGTCAGGTTGCCTTGCAGAATCTGAATATCGCACTAGTTCGCGGTGGAGATCAAGCTGTTGTCAAGGAAAACGATGATCACAAGGAACTTCTTTATTTTGGAGGAGGTTCTGTTTCAACAGTAAAACGTTCTCGTACAAGAACAAGGGCTATGATGACTGCAATCTCTGATAAGTTGAAAACAGTCGAAAAAGTGTTTGTTGTCGGACATAAGAATCTCGATATGGATGCTCTAGGGGCAACGGTCGGTATGGCTCATTTTGCCAGTCAAATTGTTCGAAAAAGCTATGCTGTTTACGATGATACGGCTATGAATGCAGATATTGAGCGTGCAGTCGAACGGCTAAAAGAAGATGGTCAGTCACCTCTTATTACACTTTCAGAGGCCGAAGAGTTAGTCAACCAACATTCGTTGTTAATTATGGTTGACCATTCTAAGATCAATTTAACCCTATCTAAGGATTTTTATGATCGATTTAATGAAGTTATTGTTGTAGACCATCACCGTCGAGATGATGATTTTCCTGAAAATGCTGTTTTGACCTTTATTGAAAGTGGGGCGAGCTCAGCCTGTGAATTGGTTACGGAGTTATTGCAATTCCAAGGTGCCCCAGAACGTTTAAGTAAAATCCAAGCCTCTATCCTTATGGCAGGTATCATGTTGGATACTAAAAATTTCTCAACTCGTGTGACTAGTCGAACCTTTGATGTCGCCTCTTATCTGCGTAGTTTAGGAAGTGATAGTGGAGAAATCCAAACGATTTCTGCCACTGATTTTGAAGAGTATCGACGTATCAATGAGCTAATTCTAGCAGGTGAACGTATTACAGATGATATCATTGTTGCCTCAGGTGATAATCCTAAATGTTATAATAATGTTGTGATTTCTAAGGCAGCAGATACGATGCTTGCCATGGCAGGTATCGAAGCAACTTTTGTTGTCGCTAGGACAAGTGATTCTACTGTGAATATATCTGCTCGAAGCCATAAAACGATTAATGTACAACGTATTATGGAGAAAATGGGTGGTGGAGGCCATTTCAACTTAGCGGCCTGCCAATTGCGAGACTGTAGTGTTGCTCAAGCAAAAAATAAATTGATTGAAACTATTATGGGAGAATTGGCTCCCAAGGAGGACTAAAATGAAAGTTATTTTCTTACAAGACGTTAAAGGTAAAGGTAAAAAAGGCGAAATTAAAGAAGTACCATCAGGTTACGCTCAAAACTTCTTGATTAAAAAGAATCTTGCCAAGGAAGCGACAAACCAAGCTATCGGTGAGTTGAAAGGTAAGCAAAAATCTGAAGAAAAACATGCAGCAGAGTTGTTGGCTGAAGCGAAGCAAGTTAAAGAGCAACTTGAAAAAGAAGAAAATCGTCTTCAATTTACTGAGAAGGTCGGACCAGACGGACGTACTTTTGGTTCAATTACAGCCAAAAAGATTGCAGAAGGACTTCAAAAACAATTTGGTATTAAAGTTGATAAACGCCATATTGAACTTGAACATCCTATTCGTGCGATTGGTCTAATTGAGGTTCCTGTAAAGCTTCATAAAGAAGTGAGTGCACAAATTAAACTTAACATCAAAAATAGTGCTGAGTAATTCGTTGACACTATAAGTAAATCTTGTAAAGGAGGGAATAATTGTGGCAGAAGCTCAAGAATTACGAGTGCAACCTCATGATTTAGTAGCGGAACAGTCTGTTCTAGGGGCTATTTTCATTAACCCGGAAAAGTTGATTACAGTTCGAGAGTTTATCGAAGCAGACGACTTTTACAAGTATTCCCATCGTGTCATTTTTAAAGCAATGGTAACGCTGTCGGATCGAAATGATGCCATTGATGCCACGACAGTACGCACCATTCTAGATGACCAAGATGACCTCCAAAATATAGGGGGTATTTCTTATCTTGTAGATTTGGTCAATAGTGTCCCAACATCCGCAAATGCTGAGTATTATGCTAAGATTGTGGCTGAGAAAGCCATGCTTCGCCGTATTATAAATAGATTGACAGAGACTGTCAACCAAGCATATGAGGGTGCAACTGAATCTGATGAAATTATTGCGAATGCTGAGAAAGCCTTAGTTGATGTCTCAGAGCATAGCAATCGTAGTGGTTTCCGCAAAATATCTGAAGTTCTTGATGTCAATTTTAATACTTTGGAGATGCGTTCACAGCAAACATCAGATGTTACTGGGTTACCAACAGGTTTCCGTGACCTTGACAAGATTACAACAGGTTTACACCCTGATCAATTAATTATTTTAGCAGCTCGTCCCGCAGTTGGTAAAACGGCCTTTGTGTTGAACATTGCTCAGAATGTTGGCACCAAGCAAAATAAAGCTGTTGCAGTCTTTTCACTAGAGATGGGGGCAGAAAGCTTGGTTGATCGTATGTTGGCAGCTGAAGGGATGATTGATTCCCATGCTTTACGTACAGGTCAATTGACAGAGCAAGATTGGAATAATGTGATGATTGCTCAAGGGGCATTGGCTGAGGCACCTATTTATATAGATGATACCCCTGGTATAAAGATTACTGAGATTCGTGCACGGTCCCGTAAATTGTCACAAGAAGTAGAGGGTGGTCTCGGTCTCATTGTGATTGACTATTTGCAGTTGATTACAGGGACGCGACCAGAAAATCGCCAACAAGAGGTTTCAGATATTTCAAGACAGTTAAAAATTCTGGCCAAGGAGCTTAAAGTTCCTGTAATTGCCTTGAGTCAGTTATCTCGTGGGGTTGAACAACGTCAGGATAAACGTCCAGTCTTGTCTGATATTCGTGAGTCAGGATCTATCGAGCAGGATGCCGATATTGTAGCCTTCTTATATCGTGATGATTACTACCGAAAAGAGGGTGAAGAACCAGAGAATGCGATTGAAGATAATACCATCGAAGTTATCCTAGAAAAAAACCGTGCTGGTGCGCGTGGAACAGTCAAGTTACTATTCCAAAAAGAATACAATAAATTTTCATCGATTGCTCAGTTTGAGGAATCATAATTTTCAGATTTAAGGAGATATATATGAGTGATGCATTTGCAGATGTTGCTAAGATGAAAAACATCAAGGAAGCTATTAAGTCACATGAAGGTCAGCTAGTAGAATTGACCCTAGAGAATGGACGTAAACGTGAAAAGAATAAAATTGGTCGATTGACAGAAGTTTATCCATCATTGTTTATTGTTGAATATCAAGACTTCAGTTCTCAAGCAGGAGCTATTAATAATAGTTATGTTGAATCTTACACTTATTCAGATATTTTGACTGAGAAGACTCTCATTCGTTATTTGAGTCCTGAGGAACAAGCTGAAATCGAAAATAAATAAGAAAAAGCCTTTACTTGGGCTTTTTTTCGTGGTAAAATGTTAAAGTATGTGAAATAATAGCAGGATAAAATGAAGCTCGTCAACAGGAAGTCGGCTAGAAAAGTAACCTTTGCTGTTTGGGCGAAGTCTTTCTGAACGAATCAGGTTTATCTAAAACGTTATTTCCTAAAAATATTTTTTTATAGGAGGACATTATTAATGTCACGTTATACAGGTCCATCATGGAAACAATCACGTCGCCTTGGTTTCTCACTTACAGGCACAGGTAAAGAATTGGCACGTCGTAACTACGTACCAGGTCAACACGGTCCAAACAACCGTTCAAAACTTTCAGAGTACGGTTTGCAATTGGCTGAGAAACAAAAACTTCGTTTCTCATACGGTTTGGGTGAAAAACAATTCCGTAACTTGTTCGTACAAGCTACTAAAGTTAAAGGTGGAACACTTGGTTTCAACTTTATGGTTCTTTTGGAACGTCGTCTTGACAACGTTGTTTACCGTCTCGGTCTTGCAACTACTCGTCGTCAAGCACGTCAATTCGTAAACCACGGTCACATCCTTGTTGACGGTAAACGTGTTGATATTCCATCATACCGCGTTGAAGTTGGTCAAGTAATCTCAGTTCGTGAAAAATCAGCTAAAGTTCCTGCTATCCTTGAAGCAGTAGAAGCTACTATCGGACGTCCAGCATTTGTATCATTCGATGCTGAAAAACTTGAAGGTTCATTGACACGTCTTCCAGAACGTGATGAAATCAACCCAGAAATCAACGAAGCACTTGTCGTTGAATTCTACAACAAAATGCTTTAATTTTAAGATTATTGTATCGAAAAGCCCGTTGTTATGGGCTTTTTTGTTTGTTCTAAAATATTATTTCTGAATTTATTCCCCTTTTTATTCCCCCTCTAAAGATTTTCTAGAGCTGTTTCAAAATAGGAGACAGCTTTTTTAGCATTTTCTTTAGAAAGGTGACTATAGATATCCATGGTCATAGATAGTTGAGAATGACCTAAACGGTGCTGTAGTTCCTTGTAAGGAATTCCAGAGTTTAGCAGTAAACTAGCATGAGTATGTCGGAAACCATGAAAGCCTATATTATTGACTTTAGCGTGTTTGAAATGAGTTCTTAACCTAGTTTGAAGTGTTCTGTTATTTGGATACTCATGAATAAAGTCAGAAAACACTACCATTTCCGAACGCCCTAATTTCCAAGCCTCTTGTGTTTGTCGTAGTTTGTACTGTCTTAGCATATTTATGGTCTGGATATCTATATCTATATCTCGATAGCTTGAGTGTGATTTAGGGCTATTAATTTCCTGCTTATAGTTAAGTGTCTTAGTAATATGGACAATAGCATTATCAAAGTCTATATCAGACCATGACAGAGCTAGTGCTTCATTGATACGGCAACCAGTGGCAAGTAGAAATTTGTATAGTGTTACTTCATAATATAGACGGTATTTGTTACTATCTAAGCTATTTAGGTAATCAAGGAAAGTCTTTAGTTCTTGATTATCAAAATGCTTAATCTTTTGATGCTTTGATTTTTGACTGTTTCGAGGTAATATAACCTCACGAGCTGGGTTAAATGGTAAAGCTTGCATAACTACACCATACTGTAAAATACGTTTGTTTAAAGCATGTATTTTGTCATAATGGAGATATGCTCCAGGTTCTCCTTTATTAGTTTTTTCTGCTATCTTATTGATAATTGACTGAATAAGTGGTGTTGTCAGTTTGTTTAGCTTATAATCACCAAAGAGTGGCAGAATATGTGTATTAAGTACCTTTCTTGTATAGTCCTGAGTATTTGGCTTCACAGTATGTTTGTAGCTTTCCCACCAGAGGTTTGCCAGTTCTTTATATGTAGTAATGGTTGAGGCTTGAACTCTAGTAGAGCCATTTTCTCTGAATGTTGTAATAGCTTGCTGAGATTTCTGTTTGACCTCTTTTTGAGTTCGTCCTGTTATGCTAGTTTTTACCTTTTTGCCTGTTATTTGGTCTATACCTAGATAAATAGTTGAGCGATAAACGGTAGAACCGTCTTTTTTAGTAATTTGTTTTAATTTCATGATAAACCTTTCTAAACATCAGCAGGCAAGCTAGTTTAAGGTTTATATAATAGCTAGATTTTATTATCTAGTATTGGACAATCTACCAATTAAATCTAGAACTAATGATTTATCACTCTCTGACAGAATAGCGAAATGCAATAAGAGTTTTTCCTCATTAGTGTTCTGAAGGCTAACCACAGCATTCCGTAATGAAGCTAATTCGCTATAATCAGGTTCAGGTGAGTTTAAAGCCTCTATGTAATTTTTTTCGATGATTGGGATACTCTCTTCACCAACTACCTCAATTATTCTTTCTAAAAATTTATTATCAAGAATTCCATTTTCATTATCAATCTCAACTTCGAATTTATTCTTATAATCACTAAATCCAAGGAGGTAAGGAACAGATACTTCAAAATACTTTGCGAGTTGTTCAGCTTTTGTAGACTTTATATCTGTGAGACCTTTTTCCCATCTAAGTATAGTCTTTTCAGAAACATTAAAGATTTTAGCAAGTTCATTTTGTGATAAACCTATGCTTTGTCTCAATTTTTTTAGATTATTCATCAAATCACCTCTCTATTTAGTACATATTATACCATAAAATGTCTATTACGGACAAAAAAAGTCCATTTATGTTCAAAAAAAGCTTGACAACGGTCAAAAAACGTACTATACTTGTCTCGTGTTCGGACATAAAATGTCTGAATCTAAAGAGAGGAGGTGAGGATATATGCTAATTTCTGAAAATATGGCAGTTACTGTACGCAAAAAAAGAGCAGTTGAACGTTTGACGAAAACACAGCTTGCAAGTGTACTAAATGTTGACCGTAGAACTCTTGCTAAAATTGAGCAAGGTAACTATGACACGTCAAAACGGATTTATCATTCTGTTATGGAATGGTTAGTAGATTAAGAGAAGGAGTTTTATATTGTATTTTAAAGAAGAGAGAGAAACAGTTATATTATTTTGTGAACAAGAGAATTCTTGGTGCATTCAGACTAATGTTAGAAAGCATATCAACAAGTTTCTTAAACAAGAGGATTATTTTGAGTGGATTGAAAAGGAGGAGGAGAATGGAATGGTAATCTCTATCGTTGCAAAGCTATCTGATTTGGAGAGATTTACATTTAATCCCTCTATCAAAATTAGAAAACGATTATCTAGTAAAGAAAAAAGTGATTTAGTTAATCGTTTAAAATCGAATAATTAATAAAACTTACTCTAGAAATAGGTGAAATTTAGGATTATATAGTTAATATCCTAATTACCTTATAGAAAGAGGGTTGTCAATCAATATCATTCAGAAAATTGGACAAAAAAAGTCATTACTTATTCAGCGAGACATAAGTAATGACAGCTCTAGAATTAGATTATAACAAATAACGTATTATAACAACAGCAGGCAAGCTATTATAAGATAAAAATATAAGGAGGTAGTATTTTACTTTAAGTAGAGAAAGTGAAATAGAAATCAAAGTAACTATACTTGAGTTGGTTTCTACATTTTTAGATAACTATGAAACTCACAGAAGTACATTGGGATTAATGTCACCTAAACAAGTACAAGAAGAGTTGCAAATAGGACGTAAAACTTTAACAGAATGGGAAAGAGCAGGTTTAAAAAGATACAAGCCACCTATAGTTGATAGTCGAAAGATTTACTACAAAAAAACTGATATATTACAATTTTTGGGAGGGTATTATGGGAAATAGGAGAATGATGAGCAAAACAATCACAGCTTCACAACGTTTTTTAACTTTACCAATAGAAGCACAGGTTTTGTACTTCCATATGTTACAACATACTGATGATGATGGTATTACAGAGGCCTTCCCTCATCTCAGACTTTTGAGCTTGGGGGAGGATATCTTAGATTTACTTGAGAAGTATCGTTTTATTAGGAAATTAAATAATGAACTAGTTTATTATGTGGTTGATTTCAGAGAGCAGAATAGTATTGATAGTAGAAGGTATCATCCAAGTATCTATCATAGCCTCCTTGCAGAAACTGAGTGTTCAAATTCTAACACTAACTCTGAAAAGTCATGTAACTTGCATAGCAATGACGTGGCTAATATAAATAAAGATAATAAAATTCAAAATAAGAGTAAGAGAAAGCAAGATGATACAAGTGAAACTAGTTTTAAGATAAAATTTAGTAGTGCTAAATGAGTTTTCAAAACTAAAAACAATATATTTTATATGTACCTTTATGTAGTTCTCATTTCTAAGCAGTAGAATTTATGGGAATAATAAACTACAGGTTGTGCAATGGTTCAAAATATAAACAGCTCTACTTATTTGATAGGTAGGGTTGTTATTTTATTATTGAATACTTCTTAATAAATTTTGCTTTTGAGATGAGTTGATACAGCTACAAGGAATTGTAGTTCTCTAACTATACTGTGTATCTAATAGGATAGTATTACAACTACGATAAATCTTCTTATGATAGTTTCTGTTCAAGTCATAATTATCATAAACAAATATAGATTGCTTTATTCATCTTACTTTTATCCTTTAGTTAATTATAATATCAGTGGAGTTAGAATAGGAACTTTTTTACATAATATTCTATTTATAGAACTTTTGTGCTATAATATTTCTGTCATATAAATCGAATTATTAGACAATACAAGATTATGCTATTGTTGAGAACTTTTATATTTTGATAGAATAGCATAATATGGCTTATATAAAAGGTTTTTAGTGTATGGTTTTATAAATTAATTTTGGAGGAATTTTAATTTGGCTTTAATTGATGTTGTAAAATACAATGGTGGTCCAAATGTATTTGCTTGGAAATTTCCAAGTGATGAGCTTAGTACCTTTACACAACTGATTGTGAATGAGTCTCAAGAAGCTATCTTAGTGAAAGATGGACAATTTGCAGACATTTTTAAAGCAGGAAGGTATAGACTGACAACAGCAAACATTCCAATTCTTAATAATATTATCAATCTTCCTTTTGGTGGAGAGTCACCATTTAAGGCAGAGGTTTGGTATGTTAATAAGGCTTATAGCCTAGATATTAAGTGGGGTACTCCTTCACCTATTCAACTACAAGACCCTAAATTTGGTATCTTTGCTCCAGTTAGAGCTAATGGTATTTTTGGTATTAGAATCACAGACTCAGAAAAGTTTTTAAGAAAATTTGTTGGAACGTTGTCGGTATTCAATGCCACGAATGTTACTAATTTCTTTAGAGGTGTTTATGTTACTAAAGTAAAGGATACTATTGCCTCATATCTTGTAAAGAAAAATGTCGGTATTTTGGAAATAAATGCTCATCTGAATGATTTATCAAATTTCCTAAAGGCGGACCTTCATCCTTTCTTGGAGGACTACGGTATTAGTTTAATTAGTTTCTATATCAATGATATCAGTGTTCCAGAGAATGATGAAGGAGTTAAGCAATTAAAATCAGCGCTTTCAAAACGTGCCGAGATGAATCTTTTAGGATATGATTATCATCAAGAACGCTCATTTGATACGTTGGAGGGCGCTGCTAAAAACACAGGCTCAGATGCAAGTTCTATTATGGGTGCAGGCTTAGGAATGGCAATGGGTGTAGGTCTTGGTGGAAATATGGTAAATAACTTTGCAAACCTTTCTCAAACTCTCAATTCTCAGGTAGATAATCAAACGACTAAGAATTGTATTAGATGTCATACACCTTTACAAGTTGAAGCTAAATTTTGCCTAGAATGTGGTCAAAAACAAGACCTATCATGTCCTCAATGCCAGCAAAAAGTTGAACTGGGAATGAAATTCTGTTCAAACTGTGGACAAAATTTACAAGGAGGATAAAAATGCTAGATGATTTGAAAAATAAAGTAACAGAAGTAACAGGTAATATGAAAGACCTAGGGGGGGCTCTTGGATTTAATCTTTTTTCTAAAGAAAAGGCAGATATGCTCTTAGAAGTTCAAAAAAAATATGAATCGAGGAATCTAAAAGGAGCATTTGCAATTGTTGGTAGTTTGATAATATTTTGGGGACTGAGTGTTTTAGCTATAGCTATCAATTGGATTACTATTCTTATAAGTATAGTATTTACGATAGTTGGATTGGTATTGATAATTATTGAACTCACAAGAATGCCAATGTATAAACGTTTACCTAATTATTTTGCTTGTATTGCTGATAGTAAAAATGGTTCGTTGGATGCTATTTCGGCATCACTTGGTTATCCATATGAAGTTGTAGTTTCAGATATTGAATTTCTTATTAACCGAGGAATTTTGGAGAAGACCTACATCAATCACTCTAGACGACTAATTACTTCACCATTAATCGGAGAAGTAATTTTACAAGAGGTAAGGCGCGTGCTATGCCCTAACTGTGGTGCTACTAATGAGGTTATTGGTCAAACAAAAGAATGTGATTTTTGTGGGACGGTATTGCAATAGAACAATAGTTGTTACAACTTTGCAAATGAATTTTGGTAATCCTATCAATATCTAAGGAAAACAGTACCTTTACTAGTGTACTGTTTTTTACATGCTAATTTATGAGAGATTAGAGAGTTTGAGGATAATGGAAAAGATAAATAGGATGAGAAACAAAAATTTACAAACTATAGAAAATAAAACAAATCCTGTTTTTAAGATTATATTTTGGGGGATTGCTGTGATATAATTAGTTTTATAGATAAAAGACGAGGAAAAGTAATTGAAAAAAATTTCAATTTTTATAGATGATTCAGGAGTATTTCACTCCAACCATAATTATTTTGTTTATGCAGGTTTTTGTTTTATTTCTGATGAAGATAAGATATCTGCTAAAAAACGCTATCGTTCCCTTAATACTAAAATAAAACAGTCTAAAGGTATTGAGGGAGAACTAAAAGCTTCAAAAATTGAGAGGAAGCATAAAAATGCTCTTTTTAAGGTTCTCAAAGGTGAAATTAGCTTTTCTGTGACAGTGGAATTATCAAGTATTCAATCAAGTATAATGATGGATAAAAAATCACGTCAGCGCTTTAAGGACTATGCTCTCAAGAGAGTAGTAAAAAACTTGTTTAAAAAATTAATAGAGCAAGAAATAATTAGTAAGAATGATGATATTGAACTGTTTGTGAACATTGACCAGCAAGGTTTTGCTACTAATGGTTTATACGGACTGGGAGATGGTATCTTAGAAGAGTTGAAGTATGGTATCACTAATTTTAATTATGGAACATATTACCCTCCAATTTTAGAGGGACAATTTATGGTTCATACTAAGTCATGTGTATCTGAAAATGATTACTTAATACAGGCTGCAGATATCTTAGCTAATAGAATATGGAACTCTTATGAGAAACAGAATAGTAAACTAAGGAGGATACCTAATCATATTTCTTTATATTTACCGTAGTTTTTGCTTGAAAAAGTAATAGGTATTGCGTATAATAAAATTACAGGTATATGTACACTGTTCAAACATCTGAACTGTGATTAAAGCAATTAAGCGTATGTTAAGTACGTCGCACTCAGATGGGAAAGCACCGTGAGGTGCTTTTTTTGTTAATGAATTATCTAGGAACTTAACAATAAAAACATTGTAGCAGTAATGAAAAAGTTGATTCAAATATTACTAGAATCCATAATTGTAGGGTAAAATATCTACAAAAAAGCACCTAGAAAGGTGCTGATTTCTTGCCTGCTGAACTCATTGCAATATGTTCAAATTTGTTCCCCTTTTTGTGGAACAACTAAGGAACTTTAATGATTGTTAGGGTACTTATATTTGACATAAAAGCTTATGTAATAAGGATTAAGGATACCAAAGATGAATATAAGTAATCGTTTTTAAGTAATACAACAAAATGCTTTAATTTTAAGATTCATTTTGCAAAAAGCCCGTTGTTATGGGCTTTTTGTTTATCTTAAATCGTTGATTTCTGGGTTTGCTTAGATATTTGCTAGATTGATTCCATGGCCATCTCATAGAATGAGACGGCTTTTTTGTTTTCTAATAAAAAAAGTCCCTAGTCTAGTACAAGTGACTGGGGATTCGTAATATGATGATAGATGATTTTGAGGTATAAATTATTTATTATCCAATCCTCCTTCAAAATCTGCTGAAACATTTGAAACGTAGTTGGTGAAATAGGCTTCAAAATCTTTTTTTAGTTGGTCGTACTCCTCTTCGGAGTAATCTTTATCCTCTATATAAGCCTGAAATCTGGGAATTCCCAGATCTCTTTGGAGACGTTGGATTACTTCTGTCTTTGTCATAAGAACCTCTCTTTCATTCTTTATTTTACCATATTTCGAATTGTATGAAGCATGCATGTTGTTTTAAAGGTTTACTTTTGATATACTGTCAAAGTTACTTAAGAAGGAGGCCACTATGTCTATTATTACACTAATTTTAGCTGGGATTGTTGCTTTGGAGCATCTCTATATCATGTATTTGGAAACTTTTGCGACACATTCAGATACGACTAGTCGTGTTTTCAATATGAGCAAAGAAGAACTTCAACGTGATTCTGTTACAAACTTATTTAAAAATCAAGGAATTTACAATGGTTTGATTGCTGTATTCCTCTTGTATGGGATTTTTACAAATAGTCAGCTACTTGTAACTGTTTTTGTACTCAATGTTTTCTTTGCTGCTATTTATGGTGCTATAACTGCCAATAAGAAAATTATTTTAACGCAAGGCGGACCCGCAATTTTGACCTTGCTTTCACTTATCATTTCCTTATTTTAAGGATTTTATTGTAAAAGAAAAAAGCTGCTTTAACTATTGAAATGGTTTGCAGCTTTTTTATGCTTTTGAAGTGATTTTATTGTGGAATAAATCGTAGAAGAAAGTCTGTCATTTCTTGAGGTGATTCTTTTTTTCCTTTATTTATCCAGGCTTGACAAGCGCCAAAAATAGCATGCGCAAAATAAATACTGGCATAGTCTTTCTCGAATCCTTTGAGAGCTCTTTCTTCAGCAGTGGGATTAATGAAGTCCTCAGCTATCATACGCTGAAGTTTATGTATCAGAAAATCTTGAATTTCTTTTGATCCATTGGTAGACAATAGAGCTGATAGGAGCTTTTCACGAGTGAGAAATTCAAAGATTTCGAGAAAGGCTCCCTCTTTCTTTCCTTCATATTTATCGAAGATATACTCTAGCTTGTGGAAAAGTTCTTTCTGATAACTATCAATCATTTCATACTTATCTTTGTAGTGGGTATAAAAACTCGAACGGCTAATCCCTGCTGTTTGAACCAGACGAATGGTAGTAATATCATTGAAATCTTGGTCTTCAAGACATATTACTAAAGCATCTAAAAGAGCTTTTTTTGTTTGCGCGCGTCTTTGATCTTTTGACATACAAATCTCCTTTTATACACTTTTAGACTATGTGTCCAAAAAGCGATTGTTTAACATTGATTTTCAGGTAAATGAGTTTATAATTGATTATATCATAAAAATAAACACAATGTCTAAAAAGGAGAAATATGTTAGCAGAATTAAAGGCTCTTCTTAAAAGTCCAAAGCTCTGGATAACTATTATTGGTGTCTCATTGATACCTGCTTTATATAATCTAATCTTTTTGTCTTCTATGTGGAATCCTTATGGTAATGTCAAACACTTACCAGTGGCAGTAGTGAACAAAGATAAGAGTGCTAGTTTCCAGAATAAGACTCTGAATATTGGTCATGATATGGTAGACAATATGTCTAAAAACAAAAATCTAGACTATCACTTTGTGACTGAAAATGAAGCCCAAAAAGGGATTGAGGATGGTGATTACTATATGGTAATCACTTTTCCAGAAAACCTCTCAAGTAATGCAGCAAGTCTTTTGACAAATGATCCCAAGAAACTGGAAATTTCTTATCAAACAACAGCAGGACATAGCTTCGTTTCTTCAAAAATGAGCGATTCTGCCATGTCTAAGTTGAAGGATACTGTTTCTAAAAATATTACATCAACTTATGTTGGAGCTGTCTTTAGGAGTATGTCTCAACTTCAGGGTGGTATGGGAACTGCAGCGAATGGGGCTAGTCAATTATATGCAGGTGCAGGCGCACTTCAGTCTGGGAGTCAGACCTTATCAAATGGCTTAGGAACTCTTGCTGGATCTACACAAACATTGGCTACAGGTGTTGATACCTTGAGTTCAGGCGCGTCTGCCTATACTTCAGGTGTGTCAACTTTGTCAGGCGCTTTGTCACAGTTAAATGCGAACTCTGAGGCTGTTAATTCTGCTGCAGGTCAATTTGTATCAGGAGCAGAGGCCATGAATACCTTAGTTACAGGTGCAGATTCGTTGTCAACAGCGCTCAGTCAAATGGCTACAGCAACAAGTTTATCCGAAGAACAGCAAGCACAGTTGTCAACCCTATCAACTAATTTAACTGATTTAAATACAGCAATTCAAAATCTTAATACAGCGGTAAGTAACACATCATTACCAAGTGGAACATCAACAACATCAGTAGATACAAGTTCAATAGCGACTTATCTTTCAAATATTTCTTCTGCAGCTAGCTCTATAGCTACAGCTAGTGCAACTGATAAAGCAAATGATTTGGCTGCGGTACAAGGAACAGCTGCTTATCAAAGCTTGACTGCAGATCAACAAGCAGAGATTACATCGGCAATTAGTAATGCAGGATCTACAGCTAGTAGTTATGCTTCAACTATTGCATCTGATGTGTCAAGTATGTCAACTGCTTTATCTAGCTTGACAGGTACGACAACAACTAGTAGCGGAGATTCAAGTAGTTTAGCTTCTTTACAAACGTCTATTTCAGGCATTGCAAGTTCGGCGAATGCTCTTCTCCCTGTAGCTTCATCAACGGTATCATCAATGCAAGCTAATATTGCTAATGTCAATTCAGTACTTGTTAATCAATTATCACCAGGAGCAACTCAAGTGGCATCAGGTGTGTCAACCGCTCAAAGTACTCTAGCAACAGGTGCAAGCGCACTTTCAAATGGTTTGTCAACTTATACTGGTGCTGTGTCAACGATTGCCAGTGGTGCTCAAACTCTAGATGCTAACAGTAGTAGTTTAATGACTGGTTTTGCTACTCTTCAGAGTGGTACAAATGCTCTCAATACAGGAGCTCAACAATTAGCAACTGGAGGAAATACCTTAACAAATGGGTTGACAAGTTTGTCAACTAACCTTTCCACATTGTCTGATTCATTAAATAAGGCTAATCAGCAACTATCTCTTGTTTCTGTAAACTCAGACAATGCAAAAATGGTTAGTGCTCCGCTTAAAGAGAAGAAAACTGATAAGGATAAGGTTGACACTAATGGTGTGGGGATGGCTCCATATATGATTTCTGTTTCTCTTATGGTTGTCGCTCTTTCAACTAATGTTATCTTTGCTAAGAGCTTGACAGGAAGAAACTTTACGAGCCGTTTTGATTGGGCTAAGAATAAGTTCTTTATCAATGGTATCATTACGACTATGGCTGCAATTGCCCTTTATATTGCCATTCGATTTGTGGGAGTTGAACCAAATCATCCATTAGCTACATTTGGTATGATTCTCCTTGCAGCATGGACTTTAATGGCGCTCGTTACAGCTCTTGTGGGTTGGGATGATAGATATGGTGCATTTGCTTCTATGATTATGCTCCTTTTGCAGCTAGGTTCTAGTGCAGGAACTTATCCAATTGAACTTAGTCCTAAGTTCTTTAAGGTCGTCCAACCATTCTTACCAATGTCCTACTCCGTATCAGGTCTTCGTCAAACTATTTCAATGACAGGACAGATCTCAGATCAAGTACGTATGTTATTCATTTTCTTACTTATTTTTGTAGTTGTAGGTATTATTATTTATAGACCAAAGTCTGAAAATGAATAAACTAAAGGCCAGCTCTAATGTGAGCTGGCTTTTTATGTTATTCAACAGTTATATCACCGAGGTCTGAGGTAATAGTTAGTGTGTTATCCTTTGAAATCTTAAGGTTATTTGTGATGTCCACCTCTCCTGAATGACTATCGGCTTGAACATTGAGCGTGTAATCTTTAAGAACTATTTCAATATCACCGGATGTAACATCAAGTTTATTGTGACCATTGAAAATCAGGTTATCTCCAGAGTAATCTCCCATTGCAATAGATAAATCTGAGTTAGTAAAAAGTGTATGATCACTATCAACACTACCAACATCAAGATTAGCTTTTAGGTTGCTGACAATCATTTTAGTAAAAGTTAGGTCCCCTACATTTAGATTGATGTCTGCTTGTTTGATGGTGCTATTACTTAAATCTAGATTTCCAGTTGCTAAATCAACCTTTAAAAAATCAATCGTTTGTTTTTTAGGGAGTGTAATGACAATGGTTTTATTTCTGACTTCCTTGTTGAGAGTAGAAAGCCTTACTAAATCTTTTAATCCGAAAAAGTTAATATGTTTGTTAGAAGTCGAATCTAATTCAGAGTTGTTATCATTGATAGTCAATTGACCATCCTTTACAGATGTGTCAATTGGATTTTTTGTTTTTTGGTAGTAAGAAAGCGTTGCTTTGTCAACTTCACCATTTTTTATAAGCACATTGTAGCTACTACTTTTAATATCAATTTTATTGAAGTCCTTAACTTCTTTCTTGACATAATCTTGCTCACTTTTAGTTTGATTTTGTAAATCTGTTAAGCCACCTTGGCTATAACCCCAAGCTACTAATCCTCCTCCTAAAAATAGAGAGATAAGAGACACTCCGAGGACAATCTTTTTCCAAGTTTTCATGATTTTCTTCCTTTCTTGATGAGCCATTTAATCAATAGGGTAATTAGCTTTACAATAAGTTTACAGATTTCAAATGAAATCAAAAGCAGTAAGAGTGCTCCTCCAAACATCAATAGACCTAGACCCACTCCAAACAGTGTTGAAGCTAGTGAAACATTTAAGAGAGAGAAGCTTGTAAAGAAAGTGTAAA
>OGKO01000979.1_pt1 | contig 18521 bp, 9 predicted proteins | sample 1572451 | NCBI WGS metagenome assembly OGKO01 (sample SAMEA2582089, study PRJEB24529) | metagenome | biome: Human gut stool | place: China | collected 2011 | reverse complement strand
CGGAACGCGAACGGGCACTCAAAAAAGAATTAGATGAAACACGTCGCATGCGCGGCCAATTAGAAAGAGAAAAGAAACAGTTTAATGAAAAACGCAAACAGATGTTAGCGAAGGCTCAAGCTGATGCGGAATCGATGAAACGTAGTCTCCGTGTAGAAGGGGAAGCCATCATTAAACAGTTAAAGGCTCAATTCTCTGAGACAAATAAGGATAAGCGCCTATCCGCCATCAATGCAGCTCGTAAAGGAATCTCTAATGTTCACGTGCCAGAGGCACCGGTGAACGATGATCGTAAGACATTATCTATTGATGCAGTTGCTATTGGTCAAGTCGTATATGTCACATCTTTGCGCTCGTTAGGGACGGTTTTATCCATTAAGGGCAATCGTGTTACTGTAGATATCAATGGTTTATCTGCTACTGTGAAAGTAAATGAATTACAATCTACTACGAGAGAAGAATCCAATAAGATTCAACGAGATAATCTTAAGGCCCAACCTAAAACACGTAAGAAAGCAGGTGGCTCTGCCGTACAACGTCAAAAAGAAGTGCGTACAGAGATTAATATTCTTGGTCAAACCGTAGATGAAGCTGTTGTTTCTGTAGGTCGATTTATTGATCAAGCCCTATTAGGCGGCATCAACCAAGTTCGTATCATTCATGGTAAAGGGACTGGTGCATTGCGCGAAGGCGTACATCAGTATTTACGAACCTTGCCACAAGTAGCACATTTTGAAACTGCGGGCTATGATGAAGGTGGCGCAGGTGCTACAAATGTAGTGTTAAAATAATATACAATCCTTACGATAGTGCTAGATAAGAAGCAGACAACTATGAGTCTGCTTCTTTTTTTGTAATAGAAAAGAGGCAAAACCATGTGGTTTTGCCTCTTAGTATGTTGCTTCGCTAGTGGTTAGCGATCTTTTTTCTTCTCTTTTTTAGACTTCGATTGACTTGGTTTGGAATCTGTAGAGTCTACCTTGGATGATGAGTCATCATCTTTTGAGATTGCATCATTCTTATCCTTACCATCCTTTTTATCTTTGTCATCTTTTTTGTCTTTGTCGTCCTTTTTCGGAGCTTCTTTTACTGGGTTATAATGGCCCTCGCTGACAGCCGCTTGAGCACTAGCAGGTACATTAAAGTCAGAAGCAGGGGTATTAGCTAATGCGGCCGACATAAATTGTCTCCACATTACTGCCGGCGTTGAACCACCGGTAATACCTAATGTTTCAGATCCGTAGTCATCGCCTATCCAAACCGCAGCAACTAAATCAGGTGTATATCCAACGAACCAAGCATCTTTTTCATCATCTGTTGTACCTGTTTTACCAGCTGCAGGTCTACCGATAGCAGCATTGCCACCAGTACCACCAGTGATAACAGACTCTAACATATCTGTGATGATAGCCGCATCTTTTTCTTCAACGACGCGCTTTTCTTGGATGGAATTTTCTTCCACCACTTGTCCGTTGCGATCCACAATTTTTATGATTGCTGTAGGTTGAACCTTGACGCCACCATTAGCCAGTACGCCATAGGCTTCTGCCATTTCTAATGGTGAAACACCATGAGTTAAACCACCAAGTGCTGTTGATAAGTTGTTATCTTCATCAGTTAAGGTAGTAATACCCATCTTTTTAGCTAAGTCGATAATCTTAGACATGCCCACTTCATCAGCAATTTTTACAGCTGGTACGTTACGAGAATGTTGTAATGCATAACGGTAAGTAATATTGCCTTCATAGTTTCGTTCATAGTTTTGAGGACGCCATCCATTAAAATCAACAGGACTGTCATCAACAATGGAACCTGGAGTTTTACCAGATTGAATAGCAGCTAAGTAAACAAATGGTTTCATAGCAGAGCCTGGTTGACGTTCCGCTTGTGATGCACGGTTAAAGGCATCATCTCCACGACCACCGACCATGGCAACAATATAACCGTTATGTGGATTCATTGCTACAATAGCACCTTGTGGTTGGTGTAGACCATTTTGGTCAGTATACATAGTTGGTAGATTTTGCATTGCTGCAACTGCAGCATTTTGAGCATCCATATCGAGAGTGGTATAAATTTTTAGACCATCTTTATAGATTGCATCATCACCATATTTTTCAGAAATTTGAGCAATTACGTAATTGATAAAATAAGATGCATTGTTGTTTTCGTGAGTTTGCTCTTGCTTAGCAACTAAACCTAAATCTGCTTCGCGAGCTGCATCGGCTTTATCTTGTGTGAGATAACCATACTTAACCATTTGGCCCAATACAACAGCCTGGCGTTTTTTACCGGCTTCTAAGTTGTTGAATGGGGAGTAGTAGTTAGGACTTTGAGGTAACCCAGCAAGCATAGCACATTGAGCTAATGTTAAATCGCGTACATCTTTACCAAAGTAAACATGAGCTGCTGATTGAACACCATAAGCACCTTGACCAAAATAAATTTGGTTCATATACATTTCAAGAATTTCTTGTTTGGTATAGTGCTGTTCGATTTTAAGTGCTAATAAAGCTTCGGAAATCTTACGTTTAAGAGTTCTGTCTTGGGAAAGAAATGCATTACGAGCCAATTGTTGTGTGATTGTAGAACCACCTTCGGCTACACCACTATGTACAACATTAACCCAAATAGCACGTAAAATACCGATAGGGTCGATACCGTGATGGCTATAAAAACGGGAGTCTTCAGTAGCTACAAAAGCATCTTGTAATTCTTTTGGTACTTCATTAATTGGGACTGGCAAACGATTCTCTGTGGAGTGAACCGTAGTAATTAAATTGCCATGTACGTCATAGATCTGAGACGATGCAGATGGTCGTACGTTAGATACATCTGGAAGATTAGACATGGTAGCGCTTATAAAACCACAACCGCCACCGGCTACAATAAGAACAAGTAATAATACAATCATCCAAATCGTCTTTTTAGTTGATGCCTTTGGATTGCTCGGGTTAGGAGCTGGCTTACGACGAGCTCTTATATTTGAGTTATTACCCATAGAGTCACCTCTTTTTTAAAGTAAATATAACGTAAAATATATTACGCAGTTATAAATAGTATACCATAAAAGACATAAAACAAACACTATATATAATTGTGAAAGCCTATTTATAATGGTATACTATAAAGAACAGATTTTATGTAGGAGGATTTCCATGATTACAGCACAAGAACAAGTGCGCCAAATTACACATGGCGTATCTGGAATAATTAATGAAGAAGACTTAGTCAAAAAAATAGAACGTTCCATTAAAGAGAATAAACCATTGATCGTAAAATTGGGCCTCGATCCTACGGCTCCTGACATTCATTTAGGTCATACCGTACCACTTCGTAAGCTTCGTTTGTTCCAAGAATTTGGCCATCAAGTGGTTATTGTAATCGGCGGTTTTACGGCTCGTATTGGTGACCCTACTGGTAAAAGCGTAACACGCCCACCACTTACTAAGGAAGAAGTATTAAAAAATGCGGAAACCTATAAGACACAAATCTTTAAGGTATTAGACCCTGAAAAAACAATTGTACGCGATAATAGTGAATGGCTTGAATCCATGAACTTCGCTGATGTACTTCGCTTGGCAAGTTCTTATACAGTAGCACGTATGATGGAGCGCGATGACTTTGATAAACGTTACAAAGAAGGTCGTCCTATTGGTGTACATGAATTTATGTATCCATTGATGCAAGGTCAAGACTCTGTAGCATTGCATGCAGATGTTGAATTTGGTGGTACAGATCAAACTTTCAACTTACTTATGGGTCGTCACTTGCAAGAATTGGCAGGACAAGAACCTCAAGTAGTTATTACTATGCCATTGCTCGAAGGCCTTGACGGCGTTCAAAAGATGAGTAAATCCTTGGGTAACTACATAGGTATTGATGAAGCACCTAAAGATATGTATGGTAAAGCCATGTCTATTCCTGATGAATTGATGATGCGTTATTTCATGCTTGTTACGGATATGTCTATCGAAGATCAAGACGATATGGAAGAACGTTTAGAAAATGGCACATTGCACCCACGTGATGCAAAAATGCAATTGGCAAAAACTATCGTTCGTTTATATCATGGTGAACAAGCAGCGCAAGAAGCGGAAGATGAATTTAAACGCGTATTCCAACAACATGCATTGCCAACAGATATCCCTGAATATGCTATTGATAAACCTAGCGAAGCTATTTTCGTACCACAATTCTGTACGGATGCTGGTTTGACTGCTTCTAATGGTGAAGCACGCCGCTCCATTAAAGCTGGTGCATTCAAAGTCAACGGTGAAAAATATGGCGAAGAAAACCTAGTTCTTGAAGATGGTATGATCGTTCAAGTAGGTAAGCGTAAATTTGTAAAAATTAAATTTAACTAATATAAAACTGTGATGAGGTTTAGAAATCTTATCACAGTTTTTTGTTCGAAAACTCTAAATAAAGCAGCTAATAAAAGTAAGGTTAAAAGATAAAGAATTCGTGAAAATTTTAAACTTCCGTTTACAAAATATGTTTTTTGGGTTTATAATCTCTCTATATTTGAAAGGAGAGGGATTATGAAGCCAGTGTACCAGATTTTAGCTAGTACTTTAATTATTAGCTCTTTAAGTAGCTCTATTTATGCTACTAATATTTCGTCCCCATATGAACAACAGGAAGCGGCTCGAGCCGATGCTTTATTGCGTCAACGCGCAGAAGCACCAATGGCTGGAGCCGCTTTGTCGCGTCAAAAATCAGAATATGATAAATTAAATGACTCTACAGTAACAATTTTACCTAAAGAAGACGTTTCGTTTAAAATTGATAAGATTATTGTTAATTCATCAGAACCAAGATTTAAGAAGTATAAAAATAGGTTATCTGCATATGAACATCAAAAAGTAGGAAAGGAAGGACTTTCTTTTTTACAAAGACATTTACAAGAGCAGATATTATCTGATGGATATATAACGAGTCAAGTTATTATACCAAACCAAGACTTGCAGTCTGGTACATTAATTCTTGAAATTTTACCAGGCTATGTTGAGGATATAGTATTAACTAATTCAACAGCAAGATCTAATTGGAGAAGTGCATTTCCAATTCGTCCTGGCAATATTCTTCGTAGGCAGGCATTAGAACAGGGAATTGATCAAATGCGCAGTGTACCAGGTCAGGATATTAAGATGGATATTGAACCAGGAAATAAACCTTTACATTCTGTTATTAAATTAACAGTTACTCAAAAAGGTTTTGTACATGGCTCGTTAATGCTTGATAATTCAGGTTACAAATCAACTGGAAAATATCAAGGTACAACCTACTTATCTTTTAGTCAACTTATAGGATTGAATGATACCTTAACAACTAGCTTTACAAAAAACTTAGATAATAATAATGGACAAGATTCTAAACAATATGCGTTTAGTTATACTATTCCAAATGGCAATCAAACATATCGACTATCAACTTATAAATATAAATATGAGCAGTTAGTTTTTATGCCAAATGCCTTTACATCATCTGGGACAACAAGAGGAACTGAACTATCTATGGAGCATTTGTTGAATCGAACCAGTCGAAGTAAAACATCTGCAGTAGCTAAAATTACTCATAAATCTCGTCATAGTTATTTAGAAGATGTAGAAATTGGTGTTCAAGAGCAACATACGTCATCTGTAGAATTAGGTTTATCTCATCGTCAATATAGGGGAAATACTGTATCAGATATTTATTTGTTTTATAGACAAGGGATAAAGGGCCTAGGGGCTAAAGTACAAAACTGGGAAGGTGTAGCTAGTAATCCAACAACTCTTTATAAAATGGCCGGTATTGAGGGGCAAATACAAAGCAGAATTAATATAGGTCATAAACAAGGTTTATATACTATGCGATTTAGAAGTCAGTTTACAGATAAACGTTTATTTGGAACGGATCAATTTAGTATTGGTGGTAGATATTCTGTTCGTGGCTTTAGTGGCGAAGAGACATTACGTGGGGATTCTGGATACTATGTACAAAATGAATGGTCATTACCATTTAAAAATCAAACTATAGTACCATATATTGGTATAGATATCGGTCATGTATGGGGGCCTTCTACAGAAAATCAAATCGGTAATACCTTAATAGGTGGCGTATTGGGCTTACGTGGTAATGTCAAGAATACATTCAATTATGATATTTCATTAGGAACACCGTTAAAAAAACCAGCAGGTTTCACGACCGATACACGTGTTTGGGCTTTTAGAGTAGGGTATCAGTTTTAGAAATTTCTATTAAGTAAATATGACTAAATTAAAGCCAGAAATAAAAATGTATATAAGTTGAGAGTCACATATAAAAATAATAAGTGTAGGAGAGATTGATGAATACAAAACAATATGCAGCATCATCATTATTAGTAGCATTATTAATAACAAATACAAGTCCTTGGATTCCATTAGCGATGGCAAATCCAGTCGTTCCAAATTCAAGCCGTTTAGGTCCTCAAATGGATGTAGCTAGTAATGGTATATCTATAGTTAATATTAATACACCGAATGATAAAGGTTTATCTCATAACCAATATGATTCTTTTAGTATTAATAATGATGGCTTAATCTTAAATAATGCTAATCGTCCAGTATCTACTGAGTTAGCTGGTTATATTATGGGAAATCCTAATTTAGTTGGTCCCACTGCTAAAACAATATTGAATGAAGTAACTGGAACTAACTCTACAGCTATGAATGGCGCTCTTGAAGTTGCAGGGAATAAGGCTCATGTTATAATCGCAAACCCTAATGGAATATCTATTAATAATGGTACATTTATTAATACTAATGCTGCTACCTTAACTACAGGTAAACCAATTATAGATAATGGTACTATATCCGCCTATAAAATAAATCAAGGTACTATAGATATTGATTCTAAAGGTCTTAATACATCTAAAACTGCTAGAACTGATATTTTAGCGGAAGCAATTAAAGTAAATGGTGAATTATGGGCCAACGATCTTCAGATGGTTTCTGGACAAAATACCGTAAATGTAAATAGTGATGGTAAGGTAATAAATGTTACTAAAAATAATGAGTCTAGTAAAATAGGTTTAGACGTTGCTAAAATCGGAGGAATGTATGCAAATAGCATTTATTTAGTTGGAACTAATGATGGTTTAGGTGTTAATAATAAAGGTATAGTTTCAGCGCGTGATACTTTATCTTTAGATGTTAATGGTAGAGTACAAAATACAGGAACAGTTACTACATCTGATGCATATATTAAATCTAAGAGTTTTGACCAATTGGGTGAAGCTAAATTTTATGCTGATAATGCAACTTTTGTAGTAGATTCCTTATCTCAAAACGGTAATCAAGCAACAAATAAAAACCCTATTATCCTAGCTAAGAATAGTTTATCTATCGCAGGACAAACTCTTTCTAATACTAATGGTAGTGTAATAAAAACTGATGGTAAATTACAAATCGGTCGAAATATATCTTATGATGGAGTTATATCAGGGAAAATAGATAATATTACAAATATTGGTTCAACCATAGAAGCGGGAACTGGAGGGAAAATAACTGCAAAGGAAATCAATAATATAAATGGTGGAATTACTTTAAAACGAGTTCAAGTCGGTGAAGTAGAGACCATTAAGGATGAAGTTACTGTTAATGATTATCCTGGCGAAAAATTTAGGATTAAGGATCCTAAAATATATCATCTTAATGAATTAACAGATGATATTGATCAAGTGGTTGTTGAGGCCGAAAATCTACAATTTTATGCAAAAAAAGACCACAAAGATGATTGGGTTCGTTATAATTACACTAGAACAAAACATAAGGATGTAGTTGATACATCTAAACCAGCCCGAATTATTTCGGGTGGTGATTTAGAAGTTAATGCAGATTATGTTAAAAATGATAGCAGTCAAATTAGTTCGGTGGGGCAATTAACTGGCAAAATAGGAAGATTCGAACAGACAAATCCATCTTCTAAAGAATATATTGTTGAAGATGGAACTGCGGTATCTTATAGCAGACATCATCATCATGGAGCGGACTCTACAAACATTGACACTGCACCATATCATAAGGTCACAGAATTAAATACTAAATTACCCCTATCAGTATTTAAATCAAACGATTTAAATAGCAAAACAAATATAGGACAGGATAGTTCTTTATTAAATTCTATAAGTAAGATTTCTCAAAATCCTAATACTTCTTATATTATGGAAACAGATCCTAACTTAACAAACAGACGAAACTTTTTATCCTCAGATTATGTACTAAATAGACTGAAATTAGATCCTATGAATGTACAAAAACGTTTAGGGGATGGTTATTATGAACAGCAATTAGTAATGCAAGAAATTCTTCGTCAAACTGGAAAAAATAGATTGCAGTCTGGTTTAACTGCTGAAGAACAATATCGTAAATTAATGGATGCAGGAATTAATCTTACGAAATCACAATCTATAGCTTTAGGCCGTGAATTAACAGTAGCTGAACAAAATAACCTTAAAGAGGATGTTGTATTATTAGTTAGCAATTCAGTAGTATTACCAAATGGAAAAACTGAAACAGTTTTAGTGCCTACATTATATTTGGCGCCTAAAACAAAAAGGGACGATAGAGGAGCTAATATACAAGGTGAGTCTATTAATTTAAATGTTGATAAGTTAAATAATAGTGGCAGTATTATAGCTGATGATAATACTAATATTAGGGGGAATAATATTCATAATAATGGAGGTTTAATCTCAGGTAACTCTACAACTATAGTGGCTAATACAGATGTAGTTAATACAAATGGAACAATTGTAGGTGAATCTAATGCTAGAATTCATGCCAATCAGGATGTCATAAATGAAGGTGGACATATAAAACAAAACAGTGCATCTGGTCAATTAGTAATCTCTGCTGATAGAGATGTTATTAATAATGGCAAAAAATATATATCAAGTGATAATGAAATTGTTTGGGATGATAGTAATAAAAGAAAAGAGACTGTAACTACAATCGATCAAGGTATTGTAGATGGTCAAGGAAGTATTAGTATAAATGCTAATAGAGATGTAGTTATAAATGCAGGGATAGTTCAAGGTAAGGAAAATATTGAGGTTAATGCCGGACGAAATATTGAACTATCTACACAAGATGCTGCTTTAAATATAAAAGAAGATCACTATCATAAAGGTAAATCAGGTGGAGGACACTCTATAACTACTGAAACTCATGTCGATGCAAGCTTTACTAATTCAGTTGGTAGTAGTATAGAAGGTAAATCAGTTAATATTAAAGCAAATCAGAACATTAAGTCAAAAGGTTCTGATATATTAGCGAAAGATACTGTAAATATTAACTCTGATAGTATTAACTTTGAAACCGCTAAAGATGTTGCAACAGAATATCATAGCTTACAAGAACGAAAGAAAAGTATTGCTAAACGTGAAAGCATAGATGCAATAGATAATTCACATATAGAAACAGTATCTGGCTCTAATATAGGTGGTAAAACAGTTAATATTAAAGCAAGCAATTCTATAGAAGGTAAGTCTGTAACTATCCTTGGTGAAGATAATGTTGAACTATCAGGTGGAGAAGTCAATATTGGGGCCGATAAACATATACTTGATAGCAATAGTAGCTATCATCATAAAAAGTCTGGATTACTTGGTGGTGCAGGGATAGGATTCTCTATAGGCAAAGAGCGAATTAATTCTGATGATAGTAGACACGAAGAAGTTACTGCTCGTAGTACTATTGCAAGTACAAATGGTAATATAAATATACAATCTAATGATACTTTACAATTAACTAGTGGTAATATTGTGAGTAAGAATGGTGTAAACTTATCTGGCTCTAATGTCATTTTAGATGGAAATGTTGATAATACATCAGCGTCACATAATGAAAGCTATAAAAAATCTGGCCTTACGGTTTCACTTGGCGGTGCGGCTATTAATGCAGTTACAAATGGAACACGTACTATAAAACAAGCTGGCTCTCGTAATGATAAACGGTTGGCTGCATTAGAGCTAAATGAGGCACGTAAACAATTCCAAGATGGTTACTATGCTGTTGATGAAGCTCTAAAAGGCGAAAAAATTAGGAATTCCGAGACTGGTAAAGTAGAAAAAGTCGATGGAAAAGATAAACGTGGTGCTAAAAATATTGATAATGCTGTTAATTTATCAGTATCAATTGGTAGTACCTCTCAACATCAAAATCAATTAATAGATGTACATGAATATAATGGTGGTACAATTATTAGTGATGGAAGTGTAAATATTGAAGCTAATAATGGAACTAAATCAGGGGTTAATTTAGTTGGTCAAGATATATTAGCAAAAGAAGTAAACATAAATTCTGCTAGTGATATAAACTTGAGTGCAGGCAAAAATACTCTTCAAGCTAAAGATAATTATAAACATAGTGGTTGGAGTGTAGGGGCTAGTTTAAGCCTTACTTCAGGTAGTTTGTTAGGATTTGATGCAAGTGGAAGCCTTGCTAAACAGAATGGAGTAACTGATCAAGTAACTTATAAACCAACATCAATTCGTGCTGTAGAATTAGCACAAATTAAAGCAAAACGTGATACTGAGATTATAGGATCTAAAATTAGCGGAAGAGGTGTAACCGTAAATACTGGTAATAATCTTAATATTGAGAGTTTACAAAGTATAGATAATTTTAAGGAACATAGTAAATCTGTAGGTTTTTCAGTTTCGACATCACCTAAATTTAAAGGAACTGTTGGAAGTGTAGGTGGAAGTGTAGGTCGAATAGATAGTAAACTTAAAACGGTTACTGACCAAGCTGGTATTTTTGCTGGTGATAATGGATATAATATAAGTACTGGTAATACAACTTCATTGAAAGGTGCTATTATATCAAGTAAAGCCAATAAAGATAAGAATTCATTGACTACAGGACATTTAGATATAAATGATATCCAAAATGAAGCTGAGTACACCGTAAGAGATAATGGAGTACAATATAATAATTTTGGTAGTAGCAAAACAAAAAGTAAAAAAGAGTTTGATAAAATCTATAAGCATATTGGTTTAACTCCAACAGGCGGTGTTGGCGCCCATAAAAAATCCTCCTCTATAACTAAAAGTGCAATTAGTGATGGAAAAATTGTAGAGAATGGACGAATGATAGATGTAAAAGCTATTAATACTGATATAGAACATTCTCTTAATGAATTACAATCCATATTTGATAAAAAATCTATCGAAGAAAAGCAACAGCTAGCTCATCTATTTAGTATTAATGCTAATGAAGCAATCCATCAAATTGCTAAGCATAAAGGTTGGAAAGATGGGGATCCTCGAAAGATTGCATTACATGGTTTAGTTGGTGGTACTACTGCAAAAATTGGTGGTGGAGACTTTAACGATGGTGTATATGCTGCTGGATTATCTGAGGCTATGATGCCACAATTCAAAAAATGGGCTGGTAAAATTAAAGGACCAGATGGGAAAGAATATGTGGACCCAGAACGTTTACAGCAAATCGCTTTTATTTTTGGCTATGCTACTAATGAAATATCAGGAAAAAGTGGACAAAGTGGGTCTTATGTCTCTTATATGGGAGCTAAGCATAACTCTGTATCCTTACCAAGTATTGAAGAAATTAAAGAAACAATATCTGATGGGTTTAATAATTGGGTACAGTCTCGGATAGCGGGTGAGCAAGAGAAAATTAACAATACGTTAAATCCAGAACCACGAGAATCATCTCCAGAAGAAATGGGAGAAGCTCTTGTATCAGCAGAAAAATCTGGTAAATATGATACAGGAGATTATAAAGAAGCTGCGGAGTATACCTATAATAGAGATGGAAATGTAGACACCTCACCTACCAGTGATAATTATGGATTTACATTAGCTAATCAAGGTGTACAACCTACAGGAGTTACAGAAGATGGTACTACATACTATATAGAAAATGGAAAAACATATATGGGACCAAAAGTAAAAGATTTAGATGGGATTCCTTCTAATGAACGTAGTAATAATCACGGATTTTGGTTGGAAACAAATGGTTATAAACCAACGGGGATATCTAACGGGCATACCTATTTTAGATTTTATTATGAGTTAAATAATCCTAATCAATTACTGCCTTATAATCCTAATCATCAACCGACAGAAAATCAAGGTTATGTGGATTATATTGGATATCCAGTTAATCAAGAACGCCCTATAACGCCATTGGATAGTAAGATTAGTAGTGTTATTGAAAATGAAGGGGAACAATATAAACCTTTTGCAACATTGAGTATGTCGAGTAGCTCCTATGAGAATCGTACTAACGCAAGTTTAACTTTAGATGATAGTTTTAATAAGGCTATTGAAAATTTGCCTAAGTTTAGACCGTTTAATAAAAATAATCCTGAAGATCTTAGAGATGCTGGTAAAAATTTAGATGGCTATGATGATTCAAAGAAGGAAGTATATTATGAAGTAAAAGATGATGATGGGCGAATTAAACGTGTTTACGCAGGAGCACCGGAGAAATTTAAAGCCTTTCAAGAGAATAATTTGACATCTAGAAATATTGAAAATATGATAAATAATGCTGAGATGGCAGGTAAAAAATTTAGTGATAACTTATTAGATGATACCTTAATTGCAAAGTATGCACCAAAAACTAAAGAGATGATTTCAGATGCAATTGGAGTGTTAAGTTCAAAAGGGATGGATTATTCTCTTAAACCTGTAAGATTTGTTAATTATATAAATAATATTATTACAAAAATAAATGATAATAATACTATTTATGATGATTTTGATAAATATAAATCTAATAAGTTAGTATTTTTAAAATTGGGTACTGATGGATATGCATTAAGGCGGGAGTATAAAACAAAATCAAATGAAAAACTCGACTTCACACCTAGTCAGGTAAATGCTGGATTAGCCTCAAATACAGATATAGCAACAACAAATATTTATAACTATATGGTTGAGCCTATAAAAACTATAGATATAAAGACTGAGGATGATAGAGAAAAAGATAGAGAGTATTATATAAATAGTCAGGAGTAGTGATATGAAACCTGAGTTTGTCCCATGGTTATGGATTATATACGTGGCTTATGTTTTATATAAGAGATATAAAGAAAATAGTCATTTGGAAAAATATGAAATCATACTTGCTAATATTAGTTTAATATTTGTATGTGGAGGCTATCTACTTATGATATACTGTAATATAAGTGAAACTGGAATATTTTTTGTCAATTTATTTTTTGTTTTGTTCATGATCTTAATTAAACTAGTATTTGGAGTGTAAATTTGGAAATATTAAATTGGCTTGGATTTGCTATGCTTCCTATAGGGATAATCATATCAATATTATTGATTTTATTGGGAACAATAAAAAAAGTTAAGTTTATAAATCCTAGAGTTCCATTAGGCCGCTTGCTCTTCTTTTTTGGAAGTGGATTGTCTTTTGTAGTAGGTGTTATATCTTTAAAGTATGGCCATAGTGCGTTGTATGCTAATACATTTAGCGAGGGATTAATATATAATATTCTTGGGTATACATTTTGTATTTATGGTTTTACTTTCTTTTTTATGACAGGTATGAGACGAGCTTCTGATATCGGGATTCCATTTTTGGTATACCCTGTTTTTATAATATTCATTTTATTAAGTAGATTCATAAGTGAAGAGGTTTCTGAGTTTCTTTTTTTAGGCATGTATATTTTCTTATTACAGCCAGGCAGAAATAACAACTAAGTAATAACTATATTAACTTTTAAAAGATGATTGTCTAGTATTAGGCAATCATCTTTTATTTTTAGTTGGGTTTTATTTGTATAATAATGTCTATAAAAATTGACATAATTTAAATTAAGGTATACTATTTATATGTAAAAGGTTTAATGTGTTGCACTAATTACAAACAGGAGGTTCTCACATGAATCGCGAAACAGCTTATGTATTATGGTTTGATGAATTAAAACGTGAAGACGTAAATTTAGTAGGTGGTAAATCCTCATCTTTAGGTGAATTAACTTCCTCTACAAATGTACCTGTACCTTATGGTTTTGCAACAACTGCATATGGGTATCGTGAATTTATGAAAGAAACTGGTCTTGAAGATCGTATTCGTCAAGAGTTAGATGATTTGGATGATGTAGAAAACTCTGCATTGCTTCGTGAAGTTTGTACAAAAATTCGCCGCATGATTTGCCAAGAAGAAATGCCTGCTGCATTGGCTGAAGCTATTCGCAAATCCTATGAAGAACTAGGTGAAAAGGTAGGCGAAAAAGATCCTTTCGTAGCTGTTCGTTCTAGTGCAACTGCAGAAGACTTACCAGATGCTAGTTTTGCTGGTCAACAAGATACGTATTTAAATGTTCGTGGTGCAGATACAATTATTGAAAAAGTAAAAGAATGTTATGCATCTACATTTACTGATCGTGCAACATATTACCGTGTAAAACAAGGCTTTGACCATATGACAGTAGCATTGAGTGCAGCTGTTCAAATGATGGTATTCTCCAAAGCTGCTGGCGTTATGTTTACGGTTGACCTTGTAACAGGTAATGACAACAATATCTTAATCGAAGGTTCTTGGGGCCTTGGTGAATATGTAGTACAAGGTACAGTTACACCAGATAACTTCCGTGTAGATAAACAAAAAATGGTTATCACTGATCGTATGATTAATGATAAAAATATTCGCCTTGTACGTAAAGCTGATGGCGATTGCATAGAAGAAATCGTACCTGCTGATGAAGCTAATAAACAAGTTATTTCTGATGAACAAGTATTGGAATTAGCTGAATACGCTAAAGCTATTGAAAAACATTATGGCTGCTACATGGATATGGAATGGGGCGTAGATGAAAGAAATGGTAAAATCTGGATTCTTCAAGCTCGTCCAGAAACAGTATGGTCCAGAAAAGATAAATCTGAACAAACTGCAGATACAAGCGTAGCAACTACTACAGATCGTGAAATCGTAGTTAAAGGTTTACCAGCATCCCCAGGTAAAGCTGCTGGTAAGGCACATGTTATTATTAATCCTGAAGATATTGATGAGTTTAAAGAAGGCGAAATCCTTGTTACAGCTATGACAGCACCTGACTGGGTTCCAGCTATGAAAAAAGCCAAAGCTATCGTTACAGATGCTGGCGGTATGACTTGCCATGCGTCCATCGTTAGCCGTGAACTTGGTATTCCTTGTATCGTTGGTACTAAGAGCCGTAGCCATGAAGCTACAACTTCTATTAAAGAAGGCCAAATGATTACTGTTGATGCAACTAATGGTATTGTTTATGATGGCGTATTAGAAGATGTTGTTAAACCAGCTGCACCGCAAGAACAAGCTGTTGTAGCAAGTGAATATATTCCTGTAACGGGTACTAAGATTTACATGAACTTAGGCGATCCAGACTTGGCTGAAAAATACGGTGTATTGCCTTGTGATGGTATCGGTTTGATGCGTGAAGAGTTCATTTGGACTACTTTCATTCATGAACATCCATTACACCTTATTGAAACAGGACGCAGTGATGTAGCTGTTAATACATTGGCTGAAGGTATGCGTAAAGTGTGTCAAGCGTTAGCACCTCGTCAAGTAGTAGTTCGTTTAAGCGATTTTAAATCTAGTGAATACCGCGACCTTAAAGGTGGCGATAAATATGAACCACATGAATCCAGTGCATTACTTGGCTGGCGTGGTGCTTCTCGTTACTATGATCCTAAATACACACCTGCTTTCAAATTAGAATTAGAAGCCATTAAAAAAGTACGTAATGAATTTGGTTTCAAAAATTTACAAGTTATGATTCCATTCTGCCGTACTGTTGAAGAAGCTGAACTCGTAACTAACTTGATGGCTCAAGAAGGACTTGTACGCGGTAAAGATTTCAAAATCTGGCTCATGGCTGAAATTCCAGCAAATATTATCCTAGCTGACCAATTCAACAAATACGTAGATGGTTACTCCATTGGTTCTAACGATTTGACAATGCTTGTTCTAGGTTGTGACCGCGATAATGAAACAGTCCAACACATTTATGATGAACGTAATTTAGCCGTTCGTAGAGCTATTCGTCATCTTATCGAAGTGGCTCATAAAGATGGTAAAACTGTATCCATCTGTGGCCAAGCACCAAGTGTTTACCCTGAACTTTGTGAATTCTTAGTTAAGAGTGGTATTGATTCCATCTCTGTTAACCCAGATGCGGTTAAAAATACTAAGAAAATGGTGGCTCAAATCGAGCAACGCATGATGATGGATGCACTTACAGGTCGTGGTCGCCAAGATGTAGAAGACCTTGAATGGTAATAAAGATATACTTTATTTGATGATGTAAAGAGGAGGCGAGTGCGCCTCCTCTTTTTCTAAAATGACACATAGGATATAATATTTATATGTGAAAGGAGGGACGGGTGTGAAACTTTCAAAACGACAAGAAGCAATAGCCCATATTGTACGTGAAAAAGGACCTGTTACGGGAAGTGCTATAGCAGAACATTTGGATGTGACACGATCTGCATTGCGTTCGGATTTAGCCGTGCTCACCATGATTGGTGTTCTCGAAGCAAGGCCTAATGTAGGATATTACTATGTTGGCTTGTCGCCAAAGGACCAAACTGCTGAAATTTTAAGGTCTTATAGTGTACATGATGTGCTTTCACAAGCCGTTATCGTATCACCAGAGACCAATCTATATGATACAATTGTGACCATATTTACAGAGGATGTGGGTACGATTTTGGTTTGCGAAGATTCCTATTTACAAGGTGTTGTATCACGCAAGGATTTATTGCGTGCCTCCATAGGTCAAACCGATGCACATACAATGCCTATCTCAATGATTATGACACCCGTTAGCAAAGTTATCACCGTAGAACCATCAGATTCGTTGGCTGTGGCGGCGCAAAAAATGATTGACTATGAAGTCGATTGTTTACCTGTTATAGTTAGAGAAGACGATGAATCACAAGACAGTCCTAAGAAACGATTAAAGGTGGTAGGACGTGTATCTAAAACAACTGTGACTAAGGCGTTTTTAGAATGTAGTACACAAGAGGTATAAAGAATGGCAGAAAAAATTATTTATGCGATATCTGACTCCTTAGGCGAAACTGCAGAGGCCGTTGCGAGAGCAACAGCAAGTCAGTACGATAAGGAACAAATTGAAATTGTTCGCATTCCATATATTGAAGATAAGGCTCAAATTGATGAAATTATACAAGATGCCAAAAATGGTAATCACGTAATTTGTCATACAATTGTGTCGTTAGAATTGCGGAACTATTTACACGAAAAAGCGGCAGAGAATAATATTCCTGCTGTTGATATTATGGGCCCCGTATTGGATGCTGTAGGTACAGTGGCATCTACCAAGCCACGTATGACAGCTGGTATGGTTCATAAGCTAGACCAAGAATATTTCAAAAAGGTAGAAGCTATTGAGTTTGCCGTTAAATACGATGATGGTAAAAACCCATCAGGCTTCGAAAAGGCTGATGTTGTGATTATCGGTGTATCTCGTACAAGTAAAACGCCGTTATCCATGTTTTTAGCGTATAAAAAAATTAAAGCGGCTAACTTACCACTAGTTCCTGAGGTGCCATTGCCAGAGGAATTATTTAAGATTCCGCCTAAGAAAATTGTGGGGTTGATTATTGACCCATATAAATTGAATAATATCCGCAGTGAACGTTTGCGTGCTATAGGCTTAGAAGATGAGGCTAATTATGCCTCTATTGAGCGCATTAATTCTGAATTAGAATATGCAAAAGCTATTATGCGTCGTCTACATTGCCAAGTGCTTGATGTTTCTAACAAATCCATTGAAGAAACAGCATCTCTTGTTATGCAATTAGTAGATAAAAATCGTATGAGTGCCGGAAAATAAATAGGGGAGGCGCAAGCCTCCCTATTATTAAATATTATATTGTTAACATTTTTGATAAAGAGGTACTATGAATATTAGAGAACGTATAGAAGAACGAGAAGATATGATCTTATCTCCCTATGCGGCGAGAAGCAGTATGGCATTGCGCGATATTGATGAAGAACCAGATCCACTACGTACCGCATTTCAACGGGATCGGGATAGAATTATACACAGCAAGTGTTTTCGTCGCTTAAAACACAAGACACAAGTATATATTGCACCTGGTGACCATTATAGAACAAGAATGACGCATACCCTTGAAGTAGGACAAATCGGTCGTACTGTTGCGCGTGCTCTTAGACTTAATGAAGATTTAGTGGAAGCCATTGCGATGGGGCATGATGTGGGGCACACCCCATTTGGTCATGTCGGAGAATATGCATTGCGCGATATGGTGGGCCATTTTAACCATAATGAACAAAGTTTGCGCATGGTCGAAGTATTAGAGAAACATGGCAACAGACAAGGCCTTAATCTTACAAAAGAAGTGCGGGATGGCATTTTAGGCCATACGGGACCAACCATACCATCTACATTAGAAGGGCAGATTATACGTATTGTAGATCGTATTGCGTACTTGTGTCACGATTATGATGATGCACAACGGGCTGGTATGCTAG
>OGKO01000974.1_pt1 | contig 18594 bp, 21 predicted proteins | sample 1572451 | NCBI WGS metagenome assembly OGKO01 (sample SAMEA2582089, study PRJEB24529) | metagenome | biome: Human gut stool | place: China | collected 2011 | reverse complement strand
ATGAGAAAATAAGCTCTTGTTTTCTCACATAAAATAAAATATTATGATAGCATAGCTTTCAAGTATGAGAGGGACAGCCAATCAGTTTGGTCTGTCCTTTTTGTGTGAGGAGGATTATATGTATAACAAAATTGTCAGACCTTCTTTGAAGACAAAGAAGTGGGAGAAGTTCAGAGATAAGATTCTAAGGAAATATAATTATCTATGTCAAGAGAGTTTGAGATATGGAATATCAGAACCAGCTGAAATGGTTCATCATATTTTTCCAGTGTCCGAATATCCTGAACTAGAATTCCAAGAATGGAATTGTTTACCTCTCACTAACAAACGACACAATACTTTTCATGACAGAAAGAATGATAAAGTTATTGGTCAAGGAATTTTTTGGCAAAAGAAACGAAAAAGGGAATTTTTAAATTTTTACAAAAATCAAAAAAATGAAATTTTGTAAAAATCGAAATTTTCAATTTTTCAATTTTTGAATTTTTCGATTATCCCCCCCATCAAAATAAAATTTTTTCGAGCGTCTGGGAACCGGTGAAGGGAACTTTTTCCAAGTCGGGACCGCTCAGACAAAAAGGGGATAAAAACTAAAGGGATTTTGGGAAGGAGGCCTAGTTTTTGGCAAAACCAGTAACAGCTAAGTCAATCAAGTCAAAAGTCATCAAACAGATGAAAGAGCTTGGGACCTATCGCAAAGAATTTGACATGATCATTGACATCTTTGCAGGCATGCTATATCAGTATCAGAAACTCGCTCAAGATTATGCTGGCATGGGCTATCCTGTCACAGATATCTATGTAAACAAGGCAGGAGCTGAGAATGAACGTAAGGTCCCCATCCTGACAGCGATGGAAATTCTACGGAAAGACATACTCAGCTATTCCAATCAACTGATGATGAATCCTAAATCATTGGGTGAAGTGGTAGAGCAAGATAATGGATCAGTTCTCACAGAGGTTCTGAAATTCAAGGATGAGATCAAAAAGAAACGGGTGAAGTCTGATGGGTAACGTGGAGAAAGCTAAAAAATACGCTCAACACGTTCTAAACCATCAGGAAGAGCATTGTGAAGAAAACATTTTGGCAGCATCACGCTTTCTGAGAGATTTAGACAATCCAGAATTCGAGATGGACGAAGACATGGTTGATTTTGTCGTTCATTTCATTGAAAACACAATTGTCCATCAACAGGGTGATGATATGTTTGCGGTCTCAATCCGTAACAAGCCATTGTTACTTCAACCGTGGCAACATTTTGTGGTGGTCAATCTCTTTGGATTCTATATCAAGGGGACAAATGAGAGACGCTTCAAAGAAGCCTTGATCATGCTTGCCAGAAAGAATGGCAAAACTTCCTTTACTGCTGCAATCGCTCTGGCTTATCAGATTCTTGATACAGATAGCGGTTCAAAATGCTATATAGTAGCCAATTCTGTCAAGCAAGCATTGGAAGCCTTTGGCTTCTTGAGGTTCAATGTTGAGCGATGGAATGACAAGAACATCCGTATCAAGGACAACAACCAAGAACACTCCATCACTGCCAATTTTGGTGAGGAAGGTTCATTCTTTATCCAAGCACTGGCCAATGATGAAAGCAGGCTTGACTCTCTCAATGGAAATGTCATCATCCTAGATGAAGCACACACCATGAGAAATTCTAAGAAATACGGTCTTATGAAGAAAACAATGTCAGCATACCGGAATAGTATGCTTTTTGTTATCTCAACAGCCGGGGACATTCCAACAGGCTTCCTTGCTAACCGTCTGAAATATTGTCAGAAGGTGTTGAAAGAGCTGGTCAAAGATGATTCATTCTTCATCTTCATCTGTAAGGCAAATCAGGCCACTGATGGAGATGTGGGAGACTACTTGGATGAGAATGTGCTGAAGATGGCTAATCCCTCATGGGGTGTGACCGTCTCACTCAAGGCCCTCAAGGAAGAAGCAGAACAGGCCTTGAATGATCCACAGACCAGAAATGAGTTCTTCAATAAGACATTGAATGTCTTCACTAACTCAATGAACGCTTATTTCAATCCAGATGAGTTCATTGCTAGTGATGACTGCTATGACTGGACAATTGAGGAGCTTGCAAGGCTTCCTATTCGCTGGTATGGAGGGGCTGACCTTTCAAGACTGCATGACTTGACTGCTGCTGCCCTTTATGGGGTGTACAATGACGGTGAAAAAGATGTTGATATTTGTATCACACACGCTTTCTTTCCTCGTATCAACGCTCAGAAGAAAGCCAATGATGATGGCATCCCGCTATTTGGGTGGCAATCAGATGGATGGCTGACAATGAGCAACACTCCAACAGTCCTCTATGATGACATTGTTAAATGGTTCATAGAAATGAGACAGAAAGGCTTCAAAATTGCTGCTGTCGGTATGGACAGGAAATTTGGTAGAGAGTTCATGCTAAAAATGAAGCAAGCTAAATTCAAAATGATTGACCAGCCTCAGCTATTCTATTTGAAATCAGAGGGATTCAGAAGAATTGAATTGAAAGTGAAGAATAAAGAATTTTATTATGTGCATTCGGACGCTTATGAGTATTGTGTCAGCAATGTCAGAGCCATTGAGAAAGTAGATGATGCTGTCCAGTATGAGAAATTGGACGGGGATGGCGGTACAGCAAGAATTGACTTGTTTGATGCGAGCGTTTTTGCTTGTATACAGGCACTTGCAAACCTTGGTAAGAATAAGAATGTGATGGCTTACTTTGATTAAGTAGAAAGGAGGTGAGAAATATGGGAATCTTTGACAAATTATTCAAGCGTGGAAAGTCTCAGACGATGTTCACAAGCTTTGGGAATTCAGATCTGGGCATCATGTATGACGGTGATGGTTATATTCCATTAGCAAGGAATCCAGATGTGATCATGGCTGTCAATAAAATCGCTGACATGGTTTCAAATATGACTATCCAACTAATGGAAAACACAGAATCTGGTGATGTACGAATCAAGGATGGGCTAGCCCGTAAGATTGACATCAACCCTTGTGATCACATGACACGGAAATCATGGATCTTCAAGATTGTCAGGGACTTGCTCCTGTTTGGTGACGGAAATTCTGTGCTACATGTGGAATATGATCCAATGACTGACTACATCAGCAATCTCAGACCGTTTCCAATGTCAGAAGTGTCATTCAAAAGTAATGATCTAACATACATGATCCATTTCAGGGACACTGATTTCAATCCAGATGAAGTGGTCCACTTTGCCATCAATCCAGATCCAGACCGGCCTTATATTGGGACCGGTTTTAGATTTGCTTTGAAAGATATTGTTCGCAATTTGAACATGGCTACACAGACCAAGAAAGGCTTCATGAATGGAAAAAACATTCCAAGCCTTATTATCAAGGTAGATTCATCAAGCGAGGAACTTGGAACAGTGGAAGGCCGTGAGAAAATCGCTAAGAAATATCTGACCACAAGCCAGTCCGGTGAACCTTGGATTGTTCCAGAAGCTTTGCTGGAAGTTGAACAAGTGAAGCCATTAAGTTTGAATGACATCGCTTTGAATGAGTCAGTAGAAATTGATAAGAAGACAGTAGCTGGAATGTTAGGTGTTCCGGCTTTTGTGTTGGGCGTGGGAGATTTCAACAAAGAAGAATACAACAACTTTGTGAATACCACTATCATGAGCATCGCAACAACGATTACTCAGACACTTACAAGAGATCTACTGACTTCAACAACACGCTACTTCAAATTCAATCCACGTTCACTGTATTCTTACGACATTACAGAGCTTTCAACCGTGGCACAACAAATGACTAACAGTGCCGCAATGCGTAGAAACGAGTGGAGAGATTGGGTTGGTATGACTCCGGATCCTGAAATGGATGAAATTATTGTTCTTGAAAACTATCTACCACAAGGTGAGCTAGGCAATCAGAGCAAACTAAACAAGGAAGGAGGAAATGCCAGTGAAGAAACGTAATTCCTACATCGCTACTCAATTTGAGACACGAGAAGAACAAGAATCTGGTGACTTGATTCTGAGTGGCTACTTCATCCGGTTCGATGAAGAAACTGAGCTGTGGCCAGGCTATTTTGAAATGATCAAACGTGCAGGAGTGGAAGAAGCAATCAAGAATGCTGATATCCGTGCATTGTTTAACCATGATCATAACCTAGTATTAGGACGCACAGGAAACAGCACAGTGAGTCTCAAAGTTGATGACAAAGGTCTTTATGGTGACATTATCATCAACAGGAATGATCCAGACGCTATGGGAGCCTATGCCCGTGTCCAGCGTGGGGATATTGTTGGATGCAGTTTTGGATTTATGCCAATCAAGGTGGACACCATTGAGCGTGAAGATGGGTCTTATCTTGATACAGTGCTAGAACTTGAAATCTTTGAAGTCAGTCCTTGCACATTCCCGGCCTATCCACAGACTGAAATTGCTGCACGGAAGAAAGACTTTGAATATCTAAAACGTGCCAATGTTGAAGCGTTAAATGAACGCAAAATGAAAATTAAGGAGAAATACAATCTATGAACAAAGCATTGATTCTGGGCGCACGTATGCGCACCAAAGCAAACAAGGTTGTTGAATTGGAAGAAGCAATCACAGAATTGAACAACCGTTCTGCTATTGAAGCAGAAAAATTGGACCGTGCAGAAACTGAAGAAGAAGTTTCAACGGTTGAAAAGAGCCTTGAAGAAATCCAAAAAGAATTGGAAGAAAAACAAGCAGAAAAAGCAAAACTTGAAGAAGAAATTGAAGATCTTCAAAAACAAGTTGATGAACAAAATCGGAAAGCTCCAACATTCAAAGATGTTGAGCAACGTGGAGGAAAGAAATTGGAACAACGTGACGCAATTGCTAAATTCATTCGTACTGGTCAAACTCGTGACATTGAAGGTCTTAAAACAACTGACTCTGGAAGCGCTGCTTTGATCCCAACTGAAGTGCTAAAACCTCACTTCCTTGAAAAAACACGCAATCCACTCTTGGATCTTGTTCAACGTGTCAAAGTAAACAGCGGTTCTGGTAAATATCCAGTTATCAAGAAGACAGACAGCAAAATGGCTTCAACTGAGGAATTGAAAGCTAATCCTGAACTTGGAAAACCAAGCATCAGCGAAATTGATTACTCAATCAAGACTTACCGTGGTTACATTCCTGTATCTCAAGAAATGATTGATGATGCAGACTACGACATCATGTCAATCGTAGAAGATGAAGTATTCAACCAAGGTGAAAACACTGAATTGTCATTGGTCGCTACCATCCTCAAATCAGCAACTCAAGCAGATGCTGCTGGATTCGATGGCATCAAGGATATCTACAACAAGAAACTTAAATCAATCTACAAAGCAAGTATTGTTGTAACGCAATCAATGTTTGCAGCACTTGACAAAGTGAAAGACAAAAATGGTCGCTACATGCTTCAAACAGATGTTGCATCACCTACAGGCTACTCATTTGGCGGCAAAACAATCTACCCGGTAGATGATACAGTCTTTGGATCTGAAGGAGACATGAAGTTCTTCATTGGTGATGTTTCTGAATTTGTAAAACTCTTTGACCGTTCTCAAGTATCTGTTAAATGGGTCAACAATGACATCTATGGCCAATTACTTGGACTCTTCATCCGTTTGGATGTTAAGAAAGTAGATGCTGCTGCTGGATTCTTTGGCACATACACTGATGTTGTAGCATAAGGAGGTATCACATGCCCTATACAGTAATCCGTCCATTCAAAGACATGCGTGACACGGAACAACATGAATATAAGATTGATGATGACTTCCCACGCAAAGGATATGAACCTGATCAAGAGTTTGTTCAAGGACTCTTGACAGGCTTCAACTCAGCAGGTTCAATCTTCATCACTGATGAAGTAGTAAAGAAAGCTACTAAGAAAGTAGAAGAGGCCACTGAAGAAGTGGAAGAAACTGCTGAGAAAGCAGAAGAAACCTCTGAAGAAGTGGAAGCAACTACTGAGGAAGTAGAAGAAACCACTGAAGAAAAACCAAAACGCAAGAAAGCAACCAAGAAAGAGGAAGAATAGCATGGACACTGGTCAGTTAGTGGAATTACTTAAAATCAAATTAGGAATTGCTTCAAATTTGCGAGATAAAACACTAGAGAAGATTGTCTCAAGCGTCATCAGCGAATTAACAAACAATCTGGGTGTTGAATTGGTTCCAGATCGTGCTGACCATGAAATGTTCATTGTTGACTTTGCTGCTTATCGCTATGAAGGTGGTGTTGATCTACCTCGCCATCTTCAATGGCGCTTGCATAATCTACAAATCTCTTCCAAGAAAGAGGTGTGAGATGTGGAATGATGAAATCACATTGATAGGTTTTAAAATTACAGGTAAGGACAAACTCAAGCAAGATCTGACTGAGAAAGTAAAGACTACAATTTTTTGTAAGAAAAAATCTATTACACGGTCCGAATTCTACCAAGCCAATCAGGCTGGCATTCGTCCAAATCTGATTGTTGATATTCACAGTTTTGAATACGACAATCAGGAGTTTGCTGAATTTGGCGGTAAAGAGTACCGGATTTTGAAGACATATCCAATCAACCTCAACATCCTTGAATTGACTCTAGTGGAGAAAATGACATGAGCCAAGATCTAGCCAGTCAAATTGCTAAAGCATTAGCAGAGTATTCCACTGAAGTTGAAGGAGAAGTGGATAAGATAGCAGAAGAAACAGCAGAAGAGGCCGTCCAAGAATTAAAAACCACAAGTCCAAAAAGTCCAAGGGCAAAAGGTGGTAAGTATGCCAAATCGTGGAAAAAAACAAAAACGGGGAAAGGTAATTTTGTGGTGCATAACACAAATTATCGTCTCCCACATTTGCTTGAATTTGGCCACTTAAAGAGGAACGGGGGACGGGTTTCCGGCATCGTACACATCAAGCCAGCAGAAGATCATGCTATTGAGAATTTTGAAAAGAAATTGAAGGAGCTTGGAAGATGAAGCTGTCAGAGTTTGCAGATATTTTGGAACAGGCTGGCTTGCCAGTCACTTACAAGGCATTCAGGGAAGGAAATGTCCCTTCACTGCCCTACCTTGTCTATTTTGAAAGCCTACCATCTATCACAGGGGCAGACAATCAAGCATCATACAAGATTCGTGCTGTCACGGTAGAATTAGCCTTTGAAAGAAAAGATGAGGAACTAGAAGAACGAATGGAAGAGCTGTGGAATGACCACAAGCTCTTTTATGATGTTCAGGAAGAGAATTTTATTGAATCAGAAAGACTATTCGTGAAGTCTTATGAAGTCTATCTATATTGAGGAGGAAAGAAATGACTGAAAACAAAGTTACCTATGGACTTGAAAATGTCCATGTGGCACCAATCCAATCCATCAGTGAAACAGGAGTGATCACTTATGGACCGGTCTTCCGTTTTCCGGGAGCAATGGAATTGACGCTAGACCCTAAAGGGGATTCTGGCTCAGTGAAAGCTGATAACATTGATTATCATTTCATCAATTCAAATGAGGGATATGAAGGTAAGTTCAAAGTCCCACACATTATTGAAGCATTCGCAACAAAAATCTTGGGCGATATCAAAGACACTACAACAGGAGTCATCACAGAAAAAGCAGATGCTAAGACAACCAACTTTGCTCTTATGTTTGAATTTGCCGGGGACGCTAATAAAACACGTCATGTCATGTACTACTGTTCAGCAAGCCGCCCATCAAGCGGATCATCTACCAAGAACGGAACTAACGTGAATGAACGTGAATTGAGTTTCAATGCCAGTCCTCGTCCCGGTGATCAGGTTGTGAAACGTTCCATCACATCAGCGGATGATCAAGAAGTTTATAAGAAATGGTTTGAAAAGGTCTATGAACCTACTCAAACTTTGTAATTAAGGAGGCCTTAAATGCGTAAGAGTGTGAACATTAGTGAAAAGGAGTATGAGCTTGTAACCAATGCTTACACTCCTATTGCTTATAAGAGCGAATTTGGAAAAGATTTCTTCCAAGATCTATTTGGAATGATCTCAAACCAAAACATCATGTCAATGGCTGAGAATGGCAACAATGAAGTTGACATCAACATGTTAGCCAATTTTGACATGACCTTCTTCAATCGCTTGTTTTGGGTTTTCACAAAATCAGGAAATCCACACATCAAGCCTTATGAACAATTTTTTATGGAGATGGAAGAATTTCCTTTGCAGGACATTGCTCCAATCCTAATGGAAATGATTAATGACACGATGACATCAAAAAAAAACCAGATGAGTCAGAATCAGCCAGTGATGAAATCTTTACAGTAGAATCATACCTTTCATGTTGTAAAGAAACTGGGCTTACAATTGATGATCTGAAGCACATTTCAATTGGAATGGCTCTGGATTATCAAACAGATTATGTGAATTTGCGTACTGAAAATAAATCAGAAACACGCAAGGCCACACAGTCAGATTTTGACTCATTCTAGTCTGAAATAGAGTGCTGAGAGGAAGAATCTGAGGTCAAGTTCATTGAATAGATGGACGATTGATCACAAGAATCCTTTAGGCGCTCTTTATATTTTTATGTGAAAGGAGGAAATATGGCCGGTAATATAAAAGGGATAAAAATTGAGATTGGTGGTGACACACAGCCCCTTCAAAATGCCCTGAAGAAAGTAAATTCTGCTTCTATCGAAGCAGCAAAAGAATTGAAGAGTATTGATAAGGCTCTGAAATTTGACACAGGGAATGTGACCCTATTGGCTCAAAAACAAGAAGTCCTTCAAAAGCAAGTCTCAACTACCAAGGAAAAGTTGGAAACATTGCGACAGGCACAAGCACAAGTTGAAGCTCAATTCAAGAGCGGTGACATTGGTGCTGATCAATACCGTGCATTTCAACGGGAAGTGGTCCAGACGGAAAACATCCTGAAAGGCTATGAGAACAAGCTTGAAAATGTCAATAAGGCATTGGACGGAAATGGGAATGCCACAAAATCCAACCGTGAACAACTGAAAGAGCTTCAAAACGAGCAACAGCGCCTTGCAAGTGAAGGTGACAAAGTTGTCAGCTCATTCAAGTTACAAGAAAGCCAAATGGGTTCAAATGCTAGTGAAGCAGATAAGCTGGCACTTGCTGAACAGAAGATTGGGAAGCAAAGCGAGATTGTCGCCCAACAGATCGAGAATCTTGAGAAACAGCTTGCTCTTGCAAAACAAGAGTATGGCGAGAACTCAACAGAAGTCAATAAGCTAGAAACTCAATTGAACGAGTCCAAGGCTGCCTTCAACGGGCTTGCCAATGAAATGGAGAATCTTGGTGAGTCAGGCAAGAAAGCCAGTAGTGGTCTTGAAGAGACAAACAAGCTTCTGAAAGCTGAGTTACTGAACCAATTCTCTGAGAAACTATCTGAAATCAGTCAAAAGTTAGTTGATTTTGGGAAGAGCGCTCTAGATGCGTTCCGGGAAATTGATGAAGGAATGGACACTATTGTCACCAAGACTGGTGCCGGTGGAAAAGCTCTTGAAGAAATGCAAGGCATTGCTAATGGCATAGCCACTGAGGTCCCTACTGATTTCAGTACCATCGGGAATGCGGTTGGTGAGGTCAATACTCAATTCAAATTAACTGGAGACGCTTTGAAAGTGACTTCAGAAGACATGATCAAGTTTTCTGAGATCAATGGGACAGATGTAACAAACGCAACAATCCAATCAAAGCAAGCTATGGAAGCCTATGGCTTATCAATTGATGACTTAACAGAAATTCTGGATAATGTGACCTATGTTTCTCAAGATACAGGGGTTTCTGTTGATGAGTTGATGAAAAAGGCAACTGATGGAGCGCCTCAAATCAAGATGCTTGGTCTTGAATTTGGTGAAGCAGTCACCCTGATTGGTCAATTCGAGAAAAACGGGGTGGATTCATCCTCAGCGCTCTCCGGTCTGACAAAGGCCGCTGGTGTATATACCAAGCAAGGAAAGACCATGAAGCAAGGTCTGAATGAAACCATTGAAGCCATCAAGAACAGCAAGTCAGAGACCGAAGCGATGGGAATTGCTATGGAGATCTTTGGTGCTAAGAAAGCCCCTCAAATGATTGATGCAATCAAACGTGGAAAATTCAACATGGAAGATTTAGGCTACACTTCACAAGTGTCAGCCGGTCTGGTTTCTCAAACTTACGAGAACACCCTAGATCCCATTGACAAATTCACCACAGCACAAAACGGTTTGAAAATCGTTATGGCTGAAGTTGGTGGAGCAATTGCCGAAACATTCGCACCAGCTCTTGACATCATTGTGGATATCTTCAAGAAGGTAGCAGAATGGATCAACAACTTGCCGGGACCAATCAAGAACTTTGTTGTAGTATTTGGATCAATTGTGACTGTGGCCGGTGTACTTGCGCCCATCTTCCTTGCTCTTCAAGCTGCCGCTGTGGCTGTCGGAACGAGTATAGGAGGGCTGATAGCGGCTGCATTGCCAATCATTGCGGTGATCGCTGCTGTTGTTGTCGCAGTAACCGGAATTGTATTGGCCATCAAGCACTTGTGGGAAACCAATGAGGGATTCAGGATCGCTGTTGAGACAGTCTGGAACGCTATCATGTCAGTCATCAACACTGTTGTCAAAGCCATCTCTGACTTTGTAATGCAAATCTGGGGAACGCTGACAAGTTGGTGGAACGACAATCAGCAATTGATCAGACAGACAGCAGAAACAGTTTGGAATGCTATTTCAGCAGTAGTGACAACAGTCATGAATGTTCTTGGTCCATTTATTCAAACGGCATGGAATAACATTTCAACGGTAATTTCTACGGTCTGGGAAACCATCAAAACCGTTGTTGAAACAGCCATCAACGTGGTATTAGGCATCATTAAGACTGTGATGCAGATCATCAATGGCGATTGGTCGGGAGCTTGGGAATCTATCAAAGGTATTGCTGAAAGTATCTGGAATGGTATCAAGAGCATAGCTGAATCGGTATTCAATGCGATGGCTCAGATCTTGTCTAATATCTGGAATACTATTTCAAGCACTGCATCAAGCATTTGGAACGGTATCAGCTCAACCCTATCAGGCATCTGGAATGGTATTTCAAGCACGGTCTCAAGTGTGTTCAATGGTATTTCAAGCACGATTTCAGGAATCTGGAACGGTATCAGCTCAACTGCATCAGGAATCTGGAACGGGATCAAAGACACAATTGGGGGTGCTATCAATGGAGCTAAAGATTTAGTAGGAAGAGCCATTGACGGAATTAAAGGTTTCTTCAATTTCCAATTCAAATGGCCACACATTCCACTACCTCACTTCAAGGCCAGTGGATCGCTGAATCCAATGGACTGGCTGAAAGGTAAAGGGATTCCGAGTATTGGTATTGAATGGTATGCCAAAGGTGGGATTTTAACCAAGCCCACAGCGTTTGGCATGAATGGGAATAGCCTGATGGTTGGTGGGGAAGCTGGAAAAGAAGCAGTCCTACCACTGAATGAACGTAACTTGAGCGCCATTGGTCGGGGTATTGCCCAAACAATGGACCCACAAGGAACCGTGATCAACATCAACATCTCTGACAACATCATCAGAGAAGAAGCAGATATTGAGAAGATCGCTAATAAGGTATCTCAGAAGATAGCTGCTGAATTGAGAAGACAGAAAGAATTGAGAGGAGCGCCTGCATGGTAAAGTACAATGAATTGATCATTGATGGAATTGGAACTTCATCATTTCCATTTGATGTGATTGTGCTGGAAGGCCCTACAATTCAAGTAGGTCTCTCAAAGGACAAACTTTTGAGCCATGATGGAGTTAGTGGATATATTGTTCAGTCGAATCCTCACAGAGAAGCGATTGAAAAGAAATACACTCTTCAACTCATCAACCCAACAGAATTGCAAGTCCTTGAATTCGTCCAATTCCTTTCCAAAAGGAATTTCTGGCTTGAGAATCAACAGAACAAGCTCACAAGATGGTTCTGTTATCAGACAAAGGTGTCTGACACTCAGAGAGATAAAACAAAAATGTATTCTGTGGAAGTGACATTTGTTTGCCACCCTACAAAATACATGAAGAACAACGATGTTCAAACTCTTAACTCAAATGGTGTTCTCAGGCTACAAGGTAGCTCACTAGCGTTCCCTAAAATCACAGTAAGAGGAAATAGCTCATCTGAGACTAGCTTCACCATCGGAAAACAAACAATCACGATTGAACAACTATCTGAGAGCGCTGTAATGGTAAATGATCCACAGAATCCAAGTTTCTTGGACAAGAAAGGAAATCTGGTGAAGTGGTCAGGAGATTTCATCACAATTGACGCTAACCAAGCTCAGAAGACTGTTGGTGTGGTTTTAGGTCCTGGCATTCAATCACTTACTTTTGAAACAATTTGGGGGTGGTTATAATTCTATATCTATTAGACAGAAATGTTCAAACAGTTAAATGGAATGGGCAACCACTCCATGAAGCAACCAAAGCAGAAGTTGAAGAAGTAACCAACGTGAGCTACACTCTCAAGGTTGATTACCCAATCACAGACACTGAAATTTATAAGAAATTTCAGGAAGACATGCTCATCATTGCTCCTACTCCTATCACTGGCCGGCAACTATTCCGGATCAAGGAGATTGGTGAGCAAGATGACACAGTAAGTCTGACCTGTCAGCATATCACAGAGGACATCTTCAAGCGTTCTGTTCGCCCTATCAAGGTTTCAAACTCAACCTGTCAAATTGCCTTGAATGCAATGATTTCAGCAGTTAAGACACCACTTGGGAAATTCTCTTTCACAAGCAACATCATGGACAATAGAACCTTCAACACCACAGAGGATGAAACACTCTATAAGATTCTTATGGATGGAAAACATTCCATCGTTGGTGCTTGGGAAGGTGAAATGATCCGTGACAACTTCCTGATTGATATTCCAAGGAGTCGGGGCATTGATCGTGGTGTGGTAATCACTACACATCAAAACTTGAAGCAATATGAACGGAATAAGAGCAGTTCTAGCATCATCACAAGGCTACATCTGAAATCAACATTCAAACCAGAGGGAGCAGAAGAAGACACGGTTCTAAAAGTCACTGTGGACAGCCCCCTCATTGGAAGCTACCCTTATATCAATGAAGCTGAGTATGAAAATAATGATCTTACTACAGAGGAAGAATTGAGAAAATGGGGTGAAGCCAAATTCAAGAATGGAGACATTGACAAGTCCACTGATCAGATTAAAGTTGAAGCCTATGAGCTAGATGGTCAAACTGTGCATCTTGGTGATACAGTGACCATCATGAGCTTGAAGCATGATGTCATGTTGAAGAAAAAAGCTGTAGGCTATGTTTATGATGCTTTAGCAGAAAAATATATCTCATTGACATTCGATGACAAGGCTGGTCACGGTGGAGGACTATCAGGCTCTAATGGAATTTCTGATGTAGCATCTGAAATCCTAGATACAGTCCAAAAGACTCAAGAGGATGATGAATACTACAAGAAATTGAAAGTATTGGTTGACAATGCCAACAGGGCTTTTGAAGACAAGGCAGGAGCTTTGGAGAAAGAGATCACTGATGGAATTGAGCAGGCCAAAGCACAAGCTGAAGTAGTCAAAGAAGAAATCTCAGCTCAAGTCACTGAAAAGATCAAAGCAGCAAAACAAGCAAACAAAAATGAAATTGTAGAAGAGTTCAAAGCTCAATACAATGGCATTGAAGTCAATATGGAAGGCTTGAAAGCTACTACTGATAAATTAAAGACCAGTGATGAAGATATCAAGAAAATAATCAATGACTTTAAAGATCAAACACAAAGCCAATTTGTAGGAGTCCAAGGCGCACAATCACGATTTGAACAGACCACAGAAAAAGCTATCTCTGACCTGACCAATGTAACGAATGGCAAAGCTGATCGGTCATTTGTTGAGCAGACGGTGGCAGGAGTCAAAGAAGAGTTCACCACAATTGGAGTTGGTGGTGGCCCTAACATGCTCAGGAACTCAAGAGCAGACGAGGGCCTGAAATATTGGACTGAGCCAAATGGAAAGATGAGTTTTACTGCCCATCAATATTATTTTAACGGACAGAAACGCATGTTTCTATTAAGCAATGGTGCGTCAGTCCACAGTCCACGCTTTATTGTCAAACGAAATACAGATTATATGCTGAATTTGATAGCGTTTGATGCTAATACTGCAAGAGTCAAGATTACTTTTTGCAAACGCAAGAAAGGCTCTACAAATGACCTTGAAGAAGCACAAGTAATTTTTGATAAGACTGGATCGCCAGCATTTAATTCAGACAAGGCCATCAAAAAAACTTTTAGTTTTAACACAGGGGCTTTTGATGAAGGTTATCTGCTATTTGAATATCAAGGGATACCAAACGTGTGGTCTGGAATGTTTATGACAGAGCTTGATTTCTACGAAGGCAACAATGAACGTAAATGGCAACCAGCTCCAGAGGATCAAAATTATCTGGTAGAGCAAGCGCAAGCAACATTTGAACAGACAGTTCAAGGCCTATCTACTCAATTAACGAAATTAGAGACCAAAACTGGTCCAACCGGTGAACTTGAGCAACGCATGCTGACTTATTCTGAAAAAGCTGCTGTAGATGCCCTGAAAGCAACTAGGCAGATTCTTGAACAAGGGTATGTTGCTAAAGCACAATACAATGAAGATGTGGCTGGAATCACAAGAAAATTTGAAGATTTAAAACAAAATAATGACCAAGTTATATCTTCTAAGATTGCTGAATACAAGCAGACAGTAGATGGACAGTTTACAACAATCACCAATCAAATGGGTGACATGTTGCGAAAAACGGATATCAACATCACAGATGGTCAAATTTCATTTGGTACAGGTAAGAGCATCAACGGAAGAACAATCAGTTCATTGCTGGTACAAGAACCAGAATCTATTGCTTTGATTGCTCAATTGATCAAAGTGAAAGGCGACATGGTAGTTGATGGCTCAATCAAAAGTAGACATTTAGCTTCCCAGAGCGTTCGGACAGGCCACATGGAATCTGGATCAGTAACCACTCAGATTCTCGCGAGTAATGCAGTGACAGCGGACAAGCTACTAGTAGACTCTGCTATGATCAACAAACTGGTGTCAAATCAAGCATTCATCAGGGAATTGACTTCACAGAAGGCATTCATCACTCAATTAAACTCTATTGACATCGCTTCAAATCGTTTCACTGGCAATAGAATAGCTTCTTCTGATGGATCATTAACTTTTGATTTGGTAAAAAATCAATTGATAATGATGAGCAACACAGCTTCGATATCAAGAGAAGATGCTGGATATCCAACTCAATTCATACGGTATGAGTCTTCTATTGAAAACGGACAAAAACATTCTAAAACAATCATTGGTAGCAATCGAAATGGTTCAAAAAATTGGAATTCCGTCTCGTTTTCTGGAATAGTAATTGATAACAATTCTAATAAGACAATTGATAAGATTTATCAATACGGGGATTATAACAACATGCGTCATGCTTCGTCTGATGAAGGGTGGAGTTTTAGCGTGGTAACTCAAACATTAACACCGGGCATTTGGAATAAGAACTCCGAAATATGGTGTAGGCATTTTGTAGTTCCAAAAAAAACAAAATCAGATACAGATTCACCAACAGAATTCATCCGTCTAGATGAATCTGTTGCAGCACTTTGGAAATTGTGGGCTCATGCTCTTGGTCAAATTAATATGACAGGAGCTATGAAATCAAAAGTCCAAGCAATGTTAGATACTTTCTCTTATGATCGGGATCATATTAAATAATAGAGGTTAAAAAATGAAAGAAAATACTTATGTATCAATCATCACGGATCTAGCTAACCAGTTAGCTAGTAAATCAATCAATGAAGCTGAATTCAAAGCACGCTTAAACGAAGCGCAGCAGGAGAAAACACAGCTCATTCAAGAACTGGAAACATATCGCTCTGTTCTAGAATCTGACAAAGATTTGAAGGACCTATTTGAAGAAATAAAAAACAAAAGTGAGGTAAACGTTTAATGAATTATAAAGTACAATTTAAATCCTATGACCCTATAGCCAATGCCACAAAGGTTTCCATCAAGCAAGATTATCCCTACCGTGTATTTGAAGAATCCCTTCCGAACAACCGCATGGGAGATGAAGAAACAGTCCTTGTGGATGCTGTTCTAAACCTTGTACGAATGGAATTAGATCCATCTGGTGCTATTGTAGCTCTTAAGAAAGAGCTTGATAAATCTGTTGAAGCTAACAAAGAAGCCATCCTGAAGATCCAAGAGCTAACTCAAGAGAACGTGAAGAAGGATGCTCAAATTCAAAACAACAAAGCTCTTGCTGACTGGGCGGTTCTCGTAGCTGTGACCGACCAAGACAATCCACTTGATCCAACGCTATTCAAGCGAGCGCTTGAGCTTGTGGAAGCTGCTCAAGTAGGAAAGACCTACAAGGAACATGACATCTTCACATTGATTGATCCAGATCACACTGAACAATTCAGTGAAGGAAAACGGGTGCTTGTACAAGTCAACTACGACTTCACCTATAATGGGGAAACAGTCAAAGATTTGAAAGGCCCACTGCTTCAAAATGGAAAAATTGCAATCTATAATTGGGATGTTCCTAAGGAAGATAAGCAAAACAAACCGTCAGGAGATCTTGAAACTCAACCAGTAGCACACCCTGAATCTTAATTGAAAGGAGTGTGATTGATGTATCAAGAACCAGATGGAATCTTTGGAGTTTTCGAAATAGTACGTGACTTCTATGATCACGGAATTGATGAACACATGATTGTATTTCTCTTGATGGTCATTGTGGCTCTAGATATCGTTTTAGGTGTAGCTAGAGCATGGGCCTATCATGAGTTTTCAAGTAGAAAATGGAGGAAAGGGCTAGTAAGTCACACAGCTATGATTTTAATCACAGCCATTGGCTATCCATTTGCCCTATACATGAATCTTGGCCCCGTAGTTGATGCCTTCATTGTCGCAATGATGGCTGCATACGGTTCCAGTATTCTTGCCAGCCTTTCAGCTTTAGGAGTTGAAATTCCTGGTCTAGATCGCCTTGTAAAACAAAATATTGATCATGAAAAATTTCAATTAAAAGATGGCTTGGAAGAGCCTAGTAAACTAATCAAAAAAGGAGAAAAGAAAAATGAATCAAATCACTGATATTGTAACAAGTAGCGCAATGAGTATTCTTGTAATTTTGGTTGGAATTGTTGTCCAAGCAGTCAAGAAATACCTTCTTACTCGTGGAGGAAAGAAAGCTCTTGAAGTTGCTGAAATTCTTGCAAAAAATGCTGTGAATGCCACTGAACAAGTGGCAGGAACATTGGATATTCATGGCAAAGACAAGATGGAGCATGCTAAAACTAGCTTGATTGAAGGACTAGAAGCATACAACATCAATCTGACAAACGATCAATTGAACACATTCATTGAAGCTGCTGTCAAGCAAGCGAATGAACAATGGAAGAAATGAGGTCAAAAAAATGGCAACACTAAACGACATTCTAAATTATGCAGAATCTTTGGCAAATCAAGGTGTGGGAGCTGATGCAGATGGAGCCTATGGGACACAATGTGTAGACCTTCCAAATTCAATTTCTATCAATTATTTTGGAAAAGCCCTTTGGGGGAATGCCATTGACCTACTTAATTCAGCAGCAGGGTTAGGATATGAAGTAGTATATGATGCAATTGGAGTCAATCCACGAGCAGGAGCCATCTTTGTCATGGACACAACCTATCTATGCGGTCATCCCTACGGTCACACAGGAATTGTGATTGAAGATAGCGATGGGGTCACCATGAAAACTATCGAACAGAACATTGATGGAAATGCTGACTCTCTCTATGTAGGGGGTCCTGCACGATACAACACAAGAAACTTTGATGGAATTGTTGGCTGGTTCTATTTCCCAACTGATGACACATCTGTGACATTTGAACAGCCAGAACCATCAAAACCATTGACAATTGAATCAAACGGTTTTAATCCAGAAACAGGAACATTCACTGTTGAGGTATCTGCTCTAAATGTACGAGCAGAAGCAGGACTTGGAGCTGAGATTGTAGCAGTATATAGTGCAGGTCAAGAAATCAATTATGATGGATGGATTGATAACGATGGCTATATTTGGATCTCTTACATTGGCGGTTCTGGAAATCGTAGATATGTAGCTGTAGGACAATCTGAAAACGGTCAACGGATCACAGACTTTGGATCTTTTAAATAGATTTATATAGCCTGTTAGAATAAGAGGATTTAGATGAGTGGAAAAAATTCAACAAATCTGAAACAGACAAGAGGTGGGGAAGTCATCAAACAAGGTGACTTCTCTTCTATTTTTGAATATGAATTATTGGACTATGATGGCAACAAAGTCAGCTCTCTTGAGGGAAAGAATGCTAATATAAAAATAGCAAATGCCAAAGGAAAGAAAACAATTGTAGCTGTTGTAGAAAATTCAAAAATTCAATTCAAACTTGAAAAAATTCTACCTCCCGGCATCTATCAAGTAGAGATTGAATGTGATGGGTTTATCTTCCCTAGTGACAAGAGTGCTAAAATTGATATAATTCAATCTATTGAAAATTATCAAATA
>OGKO01000971.1_pt1 | contig 18610 bp, 13 predicted proteins | sample 1572451 | NCBI WGS metagenome assembly OGKO01 (sample SAMEA2582089, study PRJEB24529) | metagenome | biome: Human gut stool | place: China | collected 2011 | reverse complement strand
ATGGAGCACATCAAGATGGTAGGCAATGACCATCCCAAGCAAGCCCTCGCCATGCGCGACTCCCTTGAGGAAGACGAAGTCGCAGCCGGAGAATGAAGGCACAAGACGGGCTGGTGATTCCCCCTTCCGGCCAAAGACTTTGGAACGGCGAGCCTACCGCCAGCACTTGTCCATTCGGCCAGATGATATCTTATGCGATTATACGATACAAATGCGCAATTATCAGGGTGAACTGTTAAAGAAGTTTATAAAAGTCAAGTTTTTGATGTAAAAAACAAGACCATTCACTATCTTTGCACTTGAACAAAGGCAACAGACATGGTCATAGCAAGACGGGTGAAGGACAAATTGTCATCGACTCCTGCTGGGGTCGTATTGACGACAAGAGACTTTGGCGTAGAGATGCGGTATCAGCCGGCACTCGCCAAAGCCCTCAACCGTTATGTGCTCCAAGGCAAACTGCAAAAGATAGCAAAGGGGAAATACTACATACCGAAGAAAACGATCTTTGGAGAGCTAAAACCTGCCGACTCAGAGTTGGTAAAAGACTTCTTGGAGCAGAATGGGAAAACTATCGGCTACATTACGGGGACAACGGCCTTTGCCTCAATGGGACTGACCACACAGATCAGCTCGTCCGTCCTTGTAGGTACAAACAAGTATCGACGGCCCATCACAAGAAACGGAGTAAGAATCTCCTTTTTGCAGCAAGGGAATGAAATAACTCCAATCAACATACCGCTACTAAGAATACTGGACGCCCTGCGCCTTATCAAGGAGATTCCCGCATGTTCTCCAGATGAATGTCTCACAAACATTCGCAAAACTATTGATGCTCTTTCCATGGATCTAAAAAGAGACCTGGCAGACCTATCCCTGGCATATACCCCCTATGTAAGGGCCTTGCTTGGAGCCATCTACGAAAGTATGGGACTGGAGACGGAGAACATCAGCAAATCGTTGAATGGGGTGACAAGCTACAAGTTACCAATCTCAGACAACGCATTGCCAAATAAAAGAAACTGGAATATCACATGAGACTACATGAAAACTGGAAGTTGTTCTCTGATGCCCTGCAGGCCGCGTCCCAACCCGTAGCGGATGGCGGCCTTGGCATCAAGAACATTTTCATAGAGAAAGACTATTGGATTTGTCGCGCCTTGTCATTGATGGCTGCTAAAGACAAGGACAAGCGCGCCATATTCAAGGGGGGCACGAGCCTAACGAAAGCATACGGCATCGGAAGGAGATTTTCTGAGGATATCAACATAGCAATTGCCGAAGCATGGACTCTTAGTGGCAACCAACTGAAAATGATGGTCAAGAGGACTGCCAAAGGCATGACGGAAGGGCTTCAAGAAATAGTGATGCCAGGTTTCACCAGCAAAGGTTCTCATTATTATAAGGCATACTATTCTTACCCGAGAGCCATTGACACACAGCAAATAGGCGCCATCAAGGCAGGTCAGTTGCTTGTTGAAATCAACTCTTTTGCCAATCCGTATCCATATCAGCAATGCAGAATACAAAGTTTTCTGACAGAATTTCTGCAGAAGACAGGCAATAGTCACCTGATAGAAGAATACAACATGCAGCCGTTTGAAGTGAATGTTCTTGACAGACGCAGAACATTGACTGAAAAATTAGTGTCATTGTTTCGATGTTCTCTGTCAGATAATTACATTCCTGAGTTAGCTGCCAAGATACGACATTTCTATGATTTGCATTACCTTTTGAGTGATACAAACATACTCGGTTATTTGAAAAGCGATGCATTCAAGTCAGACTTCAACACCCTATTTGTTCAAGATCAACAAAGGTTTGACAAGCCTGCAGGATGGCAGGACAAAAGGTTCACGGACTCTCCAATCATAACGCAGCTACACTCTGTATGGACAGAATTGAGCGGAGTTTATGCAAGAGAGCTTCCCGACCTTGCATACAAAGAGATACCCTCTATCGAGCATATCGAGCATAGCATGAGGCAATTGATCTCGTATTTGACGAGATGAAATGTATCGGAAAGTCGTGGAAATGTACTGTTATTAGGCAGATTTCCACGACTTATCGATACTCATGAGTGAACGGATGATTTCGCTGTACTGATAACCGAACAATCTACGCCTTAGACCGAGGGTCGAGTCGATTACAGAAGACAATGTGGAGTCAAATTGCTCCATGATTGAAAATATTCCTCCAAAAGGAGTGGTTTTCTCGGATTTAATTTGTATCTTTGCCATGTCTATCGTCGGATCCTCTTGTTTGTTTTTCCAACACTAAAATAAGTGAATTCTTCGACATGGCAAAATCCTGAGCAACTTTTTGTTGCTCAGGTGCTTAAAAAGTTTAATTTGCAATAGTGTTGCGGAATTAAGGGTATCAAAGACTGATGGACGATATATTGAAACAGATAAACGCTGGCGAGGTCTCGGGGGTGCAGTTCAAGGAACGCATTCTCGACAAATATGATATTGCCTGTGAGTTAGTGGCGTTCAGTAATTCACATGGTGGAAAGTTGGTAGTTGGTATAAAGGATAAGACTGGAGAAACCAATGCCTTGTCGTATTCTGAGGTACAAGAAACAACCAACTTGTTGAGTGGCATTGCCTCAGAAAACGTAGTGCCATCCATTCTGATAAAGATAGATACAGTTGAAGTTGAGGATGGCACCTTGGTTATTGCTACTGTGAAGGAAGGACTCAACAAGCCTTATCATGACAACAAGGGAATCGTATGGGTGAAGAATGGTGCCGACAAGCGTAAGGTGTTCGATAATGCTGAACTTGCAGAAATGATGACAGACTGCGGTAGTTTTGCTCCAGACGAGGCTGGTGTTAGGGATGCTACTGTCAACGACCTTGATGCAACGACTATCAAGCAGTTTCTTGGCAACCGTTTTGAAAGAGTGTTGGAGAAGAAAGGCTTGACAGGTGACGCTTTTAATGAAGCATCACTTGATATGATATGCTCTGCCATAGCTAAGGGGCATGACTGTGAGAAGATACTTCGCAATCTCCGATTTATCCGTCCTGATGGTACGCTGACTGTTGCTGCTATGCTTCTGTTTGGCAAATACACCCAACGCTGGATGCCAATGATGACAGCCAAGTGTATCTGTTTTGCAGGCAACAGCATCGGCAGCAAGGTTTTTCGTGACAAGGTGAATGATGCAGATATGGAGGGAAATCTGCTTCATCAGTATGACACGATCATGGATTTCTTCACTCGTAATCTGCATAATGTGCAGGTGGGAGAAGAATTCAACAGCATGGGTAAGTTGGAAATACCTTACACAAGCTTGGTTGAGTTCACGGTAAACAGCCTTGTACATCGCTCGTTGAACATAAAAGTCCCTGTTCGCATTTTCATTTTCGACAATCGTGTTGAGATTCACAGTCCTGGTGCATTGCCTAACGGATTCACTATTGATGACATCAAGGCAGGAACTTCCATGCCTCGCAATATGTTCCTTTTTAACAATGCTATATACTTGCTGCCATACACTGGTGTAGGTAGTGGCATCACTCGTGCACTGGACGAAGATATCAATGTCACGTTCATGAATAATGACAAGGCACAGGAATTTGTCATCACGGTTTGGAGAGGAGAAGGTAACCAAGTCGAGGAAAAAAGTAACCAAGTCGAGGAAAAAAGTAACCAAGTCGAGGGGAAAAGTAACCAAGTCGAGGGGAAAAGTAACCAAGTCCAAGGAAAAAGTAACCAAGTCCAAGACTCTGACACTCAACTTAGACACTCTGACACTAAAAAAGTGTCATTGTCTAATAAGCAAAGGGATATAGTCAATTTCTGTTCAGTTCCTCGAACCACCGCAGAGATCATGGAACGCCTTGGTTTATCCAATCAAACCAAGAACCGTGAGCGTTACATCACCTCCCTTGTTGCAGCAGGATATTTGCAGATGACCAATCCTGAAAACCCAACGGCAAGCAATCAAAAATACAAGAAAGTGACAACAACAAAGTAGGGTCCGCTAATTTATCTTACCCTCGCCACAAGTCAGCTGGGCCAGGATAAATTAGCGGACCCTAACCATTTCTTCGTATCCATTTAACAAAGCCCATCCTAGGCCAAAAACCTTCATTGCGGCCTTTCCTCATGCCCTTTCCCCAGTTTTATCCACCCAAAGGTTGTTATCTCTCATCTCTACCTGCAGCCAAGAGATACATATTTCGACTTGTCAAAATAGTGAACAAACAAAACTGTCAAGTTGGAAATACCTTACACAAGCTTGGTTGAGTTCACGGTAAACAGCCTTGTACATCGCTCGTTGAACATAAAAGTCCCTGTTCGCATTTTCATTTTCGACAATCGTGTTGAGATTCACAGTCCTGGTGCATTGCCTAACGGATTCACTATTGATGACATCAAGGCAGGAACTTCCATGCCTCGCAATATGTTCCTTTTTAACAATGCTATATACTTGCTGCCATACACTGGTGTAGGTAGCGGCATCACTCGTGCACTTGACGAAGATATCTTCAATATCTTGGTCTATACCCCATGCATCATCACTATCGCCATGGGCATATACAACATTGAGGCGACCCATTCCAACCGCCGAAAGATGAACATCGTCTGCGCTTGCATTTATGCCGCCATCATAGCAGTTTTCTGCATAGGCTACAATATGAAAATGAAGCAAAAAAACATCATAAGCAACCCGACAAAGGGCATATAATTATATGGTGATGTTGCGATAGTAACGCCCTAACTATATAAAAATAGGTAGTTAGGGCGGTGGTATCCTTGCAGAATTCATTTTTTGCAGAAAAAGTAATAGTTGAGCGTAAATAATAAGAGAAATATTTGGCAAATTGCTTTTTTTAGTCGTACTTTTGTAGGCAAGTATCAATTAGAAATGTCATATGAATATAACGTCGATAACTTTCAATAATTTCCGTTGCTTCGGAGAATATCACTTGCAGTTCAAACCAACTGTAAACTTACTGTTTGGTGTGAACGGTTGTGGTAAGACTTCTATCCTGCGTGGTCTAAAGATAGCAATGAGCTCATTTTTCTCAGGTTTTTCCGATAGTAATACTCGTTTTATTGGAATCTCTAATGATGACTTTATGAGCGAGGTGCGTGATGGAGTAGAGTCTTTAGAACGACAAGTGAACATATCCTATGATTTAGCAGAGTTTAAAAATATGATTCTGAGCCGAACTGGCAAGAAAAATCGTACTGCAATTTCTGGTATCAAGCCTTTGCGTGATTATACTCATTCGTTATATCATGATCTTTCAACAGAAGATGATGGGAGTATAGCCCTACCAATTTTCGCTGCTTTCTCAACAGAAGACATTCACAGTAGTCGCAAGTTAGATCGTTCTATCTTCTGTAAATATTACCAACCTCGTTCGTTCGGTTATTACGAATGTTTGCAGGGGGATGGATTCTTTGATTATTGGATGCATCGATTGCTCATCCTGCAAGAAGGGCAGAAGTCGCTTAGCGAAATAGAAGTTGTGCTATGCGCAATAAGGGAAGCTTTGGGTGATAGAGGGTGTAATATTATCAGAAATGTGTCAATACGTCCATTGCAGAAAGCTGTCTATTTCCATTTTATCGATGGCAGAGAAATTGATTCACGAAATTTGAGTGATGGTTACAAGAGACTTGTAAATATTGTGACGGACTTGTCTGTACGTTGTTATATTCTGAATGGCAAGAAATACGGAATGGAGTGTTGTCATGAAACGCAGGGAGTTGTGCTGATAGATGAAGTGGATTTGCATCTGCATCCGGAATTGCAGTCGGTAGTCTTGCAATCTCTTCATCGAGCATTTCCTAAAATTCAGTTCATAGTTTCTTCTCATGCTCCAATGGTGTTGTCGAGTGTGGAGGCTAATGATGATAATGAAGTGGTTCATTTGCAATATCAGAATGGTAATTATACTGCTGAGTCAATTGTGACTTATGGTATGGATGCCTCTACGATTCTAGAGACTTATATGGGCAAACGCTCCCGTGTGGCAGAGGTGGAAGAAAAGTTGAAACATCTTTTTACATTAATCGATGAGGAGAAGTTTGCTGAGGCAAAGTCGGAATTAGGCTCAATGCGTGAAAAGTATTCTGACACAATTCCAGAGCTATCACGTGCAGAATCAATGTTGTTGTTTCTTGAAAAATAGAAGAATATGCATATAAGAAAATCAGCAGAACCCAAGGAGTGGACAGAATACAAGAATATTCCTGGGGTACAGTTCAGCGGTATTCCTGCACTACAGGAATTTCTGTATCGTGAGCAGGGCTATTTATGTGCCTATTGTGAACGTCGAATTCCTGTAAGGGATAAAATGTCCACAGAAGATCATCGTATAGAGCATTGGCATTGTCGTGATAAGTATCCTGATGAAGTTTTCAGCTATGGAAATCTGCTGATGTGCTGTCCTGGCCAGATAGGGGGTGGAGAAAGTCATTGTGATGTAAGGAAAGGTAACGATATTATCGAGTGGTCACCTCTCAAAAAGGAGTGTACTGATAGTATTAGATATAGCCTTAATGGCACAATATTGTCAAGCAATGCAAGTTGGGATAAGGAACTCAACGAAAAATTGAATTTAAATCATGAGATTTTGAAGCGTAATAGGGAGCAGACTCTACGAGGAGTTATTGAAGGAATAATCTCCAAAAGAGGAAAACATATTTTGTGGACGCAGAAAGATGTTAAGGATCAACTAGAAAAGTGGTCTAACAAGCATGATGATGGTAATGGTCATGCTGTCTATTATCCTTTTAATGGCATTGTCGTTTATTTTCTTAAGAAGAAATTGGCGATGCTGAGCAAGAAAGGAGTGTAAGTTTTTTTAACATAAGCCATCAGCTTACCCCGTATTGTGAGACATCAAAGTTTTACGATTTTCCAGCCACTGAGGCTAAGAGAGAAGGGAATTCTGTAATGTCTCTCTGAAATTTTAGTAACTTCTTCTAAATTTCTTTGAATATCGGCTCAGGGGAGATTGTCCGTGGACAGACAATCTCTCCTGAGCCATAATTTTCCGGTTTTGTCTTTTGATTGTGCAGGTCAATGAAATGATATTTGTGTCATCTCTGTGTTAGTAGTAACTCAAAAATCTCCAAAATAACCTTTTTTCGCTCGTATTTTATGATTATCAATGAAAGGAATCATATTGCTAGCAAGTTGGTAGTTGGTATAAAGGATAAGACCGGAAAAACCAATGCCTTGTCGTATTCTGAGGTACAAGAAACAAAAATAGCGAACAAACAAAACTGTCAAGTTTGAAAATCATTTACGACAAAGGCCACCGAGACCCAAGGATCGTTAGTCCTCTTAGTCCCAGTGGCCTTATCGTATTTTTTTAATTAATGAATGAAGAGGTCTGCCTTTACTTTGCCACAAACTTCTTGCCGTTTTGGATATAGATATTACCCTTTTGCGGACGCTCCACCTTCCTGCCCATCAGGTCATAGATGCTGTTGTCCTTGCTTTGTGTCTCCACAATAGCAGGGGAATCGATGGCCGTCGTGGGGAACTCGCTCGGGTCAATCTCGACATAGTTCCAGAATTTCTCCCAGCCCATGCAGTTGCGAGAAGTGTCCTTGTACTTGTTGATAGTACCCTTGGGGATATAGACAACGGGGGTGTCAAAGCCATCGGGGAAACCAAAACCAGAAAAGACACCACCGTCCGTAGGATCGCACACGGGGGGCTCCATGGCGGCGCAATAGATTTCCTTGATGTCCCTCCACTGGGCGCAGCTCTCAGTGCCCAAAGACTTCATCGAGGCGGGGAAGACTATGCACTCCAAAGAGTCCAGGCCTGCAAGGGCCTCTTCTCCAAGAGACTGCATTCCCAAGGGAAACTCCAGACGCTTTAATGAAATGCACAAATAGAAAGCGTGATCACCAATATGCTTGATGGTATGCGGGAAATTCACTTCACGAAGTCTGACGCAATTCGTCACAAATTCGATGGGTATCTCCGTCGGACCGTCTGCAAAAGTGATTTTCTCAAGATGCCAGTTTAAACCGAACTGACCACCCCATTTGGAAAAACGGCATGAGCCAGGAAGCGTCACCTCCCTCAAATCGCACTGCCAAAAAGCATTTCTGCCAATGGACTCAAGGCCTTCGGGAAAATTGACGGAGGTAATGGGACACCCATAAAAGGCCCACTCACCTATCGACTTCGTCGTCGATGGCAGTACAACCTTGCCTTTCAGCTTATGACAGAAGGCAAAAGCGTACTTACTGATCTCCTCAACCCCTTCGGGGATGACCAATGGGTTTATTTCCAGCTTTGTGGCATTAAACGCATACTCTCCCAAATAACGAAGAGAGGACGGGAAGTTCACTTGCCTGAGGGCATAAGCCTGGCAAAAGGCTGAATTGCCTATCTTCTCCAAACCCTCGGGAAGAATAATCCTTCTCAGAGCGATGTAATAGAAGCGCTCATTGGAGTCTCCCTCGTATTGTTCGTTCGCATGATAAAAGGCATTGTCAGGAATAGCGTTGTTCTCAACAACTGCGTTTTCCAAATTGATGACGGAAAGATTGCCATGGAGGGAGGCATCCCACATGGCATGGAAGTCGTCGTCATTGACATTACCTTTGACAACTAATGAGTCTATACTGCGAAGCTGGTCGCCCAACATCTCTGCCAATTCGCCGCCACGGGTCGTCGTCACTTCTTTCCACGTGAACTCATGGTTCTCATCTGGGGCCCTCTTGGATAGGAACTGGCAGCTCTGAGGATCCTTGCCGTCAAGCGTCAGGGACAATGGAGACTCACCATTCACAGACACGTTGTTTCCCTTCTGGACCGAGACTGTCCCGACAGTCCCGTCCGCTGCGTTTGCCGACAGAGCAAACATGACGAAAAGTAAAGCACTAAAAGTTCTCATGATGTAACGTTTTTATATTGTTATTAATTCTATCTGCAAACTTGCGAAATTTTCATCAAGGCATCAAATATTTTTAGCTTTATTTTGACCTATGCGCAGCATTACCTCCCCCGAACACAAACATCACCTTTATCTATTTGTATATCAGTTAATTATACGGACTCTACCAAAATATGTTATTGTCTCGGGGTGTGGATGACCAGTCACAAGGAGAGCTTGAAAGACTAGCAGTACCACTGCTCATGGAAAAGGTCCATTCACACACGTTTATCTGATGAGTATTTTCTGTTTGTGCACAATGGAGTCATTCTCTGATAGGGAGACGACATAGACCCCCTTGCGCAGGGATGGAAGCTGGCATCGGCTGGTGTCGGTTTCCTCAGAGAAAACCATATTGCCGGACGTGTCGCACAGGGTAACCTTGCCCGAAAACGCTTTGCCTTTGACCTGCAAGCATCCATTACGGTATTCAATGTCAAACAACACCTCGCCGGATGAGGGGCGGAACACCCCGGTGATCATGTCCTTGCGACTGACAACAGGCCGAATGTTCTTGCCTCCATATTTCATCGGGCTGGAGGAGCAAAGGCCGCTATTGTCCACGAACAGACACTTAGCGATGCTACTTGGCTTGATGAGCATGCCCGTATAAGTATCTTCCACGTCCTCAATGCCGACCCAATATCCGCCCTCGATGCCTACGAGGGTTATGCCATAATCAGACGCATAGCCGCAGGTGGTCAAGAAAATACTATGCTCGTTGGGGCCGACAACGCGGACTCCCGCCACACCATTTTCCTCAACCCACTTGCTCCAGCAAAGCATCCGCAACTCATAGCGCTCCTCCTCATTCGGCATGCGCCAGCCATGACCCCAGGTCTGGGCGGCCACGTCATACTCCGTTCCGCAAATGTTCTCACCAATATCCTCAAAGACATACCATCCCCCACAAATGGAGTCTGCGTGGAATCTTAAGAAGTAATCATAATTTTCCAAAGTGCAAAGTTCCTTGGGCTGCAGCTCTCCCCATGCGTAATACGGACCTGCGTCGTAACAGGTGTTGGCACCAAGGTTACACGTTGCCCACAAGGTGCCGCTGGGCAGACCCAAATCTACATACTCATGGCCCGCGTGAACTCCGTCGGGGGGTGTTATGGGGGCACGCTTGGCGGAATGGTCGTCGGCAAAACTATTCACCATACAGATTGCTGATAGCAAGAGCGTAAAAATATACTTCATAGGTCTTTTGTTATTTTGCCTTCTTACAGCTTCAGGCATTGCTTCCTATTTCATCAGTAGGGACTGAGATTTATTCTGTCAAATGTATGTTGACACGTATCCGGTGTAGCGTTCACATGCACTTTACTTCGCCACAAACTTCTTGCCGTTTTGGATATAGATATTACCCTTTTGCGGACGCTCCACCTTCCTGCCCATCAGGTCATAGATGCTGTTGTCCTTGCTTTGTGTCTCCACAATAGCAGGGGAATCGATGGCCGTCGTGGGGAACTCGCTCGGGTCAATCTCGACATAGTTCCAGAATTTCTCCCAGCCCATGCAGTTGCGAGAAGTGTCCTTGTACTTGTTGATAGTACCCTTGGGGATATAGACAACGGGGGTGTCAAAGCCATCGGGGAAATCAAAGCCAGAAAAGACACCGCCGTCCGTAGGATCGCACACGGGGGGCTCCATGGCGGCGCAATAGATCTCCTTGATGTCCCTCCAGTGGACGCAACTCTTAGTGCCCAAAGATTTCATCGAGGCGGGGAAGACAATGCACTCCAAAGAGTCAAGATAACCCAAGGCGCCCTCTCCAAGAGACTGCATTCCCAAAGGAAACTCCAGGCGCTTCAATGACGTGCACTGTGCCAAGGCTCTCTTCCCGATATGCTTTACCGTGTGCGGAATATTGATCTCGCGCAGCATGATGTCATTGCAGACAAACCCATAAGGGATCTCCGTCATTCCCTCCGGCAAGTGAATCTTCTCAAGATACCGGTTCATGGCAAAATTCTCGCCGACGTAATCGGTGCCAAAGTTCAGGCAGGAGTTGGGAATGGAGACTTCCTTCAGAGAAGTGTCCCAAAAAGCACGCCACCCAATACTCTCAAGACCCTCGGGCAGATTGACCGAGGAAATCTTCGTGGTGGAGAAAGCCTCGTCGCCTATCTGCTTTATCGTGGAGGGCAGTATGACCTCGGAAAGTTTTCCACAATGACAGAATGCGTTAGCACCGATTTTCTCGAAACCTTCGGGAAGCACCAAGGGGTTCATCCGTATTGGGGTGTTATAGAAAGCATAGTCTCCCACGCTACGGAGCGAGGAGGGGAAGTTGAGTTCCCGCAGGGCAAGGGCCTGGTAAAAAGCACTATTGCCGATGCTCTCTACGTTTTCGGGCAGGATAATCCTTCTCAGATGTATATAATAAAACGTTTCCCCCTGGTGCTGCTCGCCGTCACGGTAGAAGGCATAGGCAGGCACGGCATTGTTCTCCAACTCGGCACCCTTCAGGTTGATGGCGGAGAGATAACCATAGAGAGACGAATGAAACAGGGTCTCAAAATCTGCGCTGTTGACAGGGCCGTTGATCACCAGGGAGTCTATCTCCTCTTTCTGGTCGCCCAACATCTCTGCCAACTCGCCGCCACGGGTAGTCGTCACCTTCTTCCACGTGAACTCATGTTCTTTATCCGAGGACTTCGCTGTGCGAAATTGTTGGCATTGAAGCGCTTGTCCCTCATGAGCCATGGTAGTAGGAACTAGGTCGTTTACTTCACAAATTCTCGCATCAGCCGCCGCAACATTAAACCGTTGTGCACTTGTAGCATGTACTGACAATGCTGAAAAACCAAGAAGCATTGTTAGAAAAACCTTCATGTTGTTTTGTTTTGTTTTCATAATAGTATTTGTGAAATTGAAAATTTGGCTGGTCCGTCTTTGCAAACAGACCAACCAAACTATTGTTTATACTTAGTTTATATTCACTTTTTTCTGATCAATCTGTTCCGAATTAATGGAATAAGAAACAACGTACACACCATTTGAAAGGCCTGAGACATCCAGGGTTATAGCTTCCGCACCTTCGGGCATACCGCTTGTGACCTTTGAGCCACCGTCGACAACCGAGGTAACCGTAACCATTGCCCCTGTTGGAGCAGGGCGCTTCAATGTTACTTCCAGGCTTTTTGCAGTTGGTGTGGCTACAGCCTTAATTCCATCGTTACCTTCTAAGTTGATGGAACCCGTCGCAACATCGCCTTCCTCATTGGCAGCAAGGAGAACATATTTGTTACCAGTTGCTTTGGGGTTCACTCGCACGGAATTCTGCTCGCTTAACGTTTCTCCATTTCCATCCAACCATTTGAACGTTTTATATTCCCTGGTCGTGTCTGTTTCCAACTGGTATTGTCCACCAACTATGGGGACAGGTGTTATTTCTACTGGTCCAAGTTCCGTAGGGGATTCAACCTTGAAAGTCTGCCCACCTATAATGTTTCCATTCTTGTCCTTTTGAATCAGGTCGAATGTGTACATAGAACTGTAAAGATCAGGCTTAAAGAATTCGAATTTTAGACGGACCACCCCAGACTCACCAGCTTTGAGTTTAAGATCTTGTAACTGGCTGTCTGGTGACACGAATTTCACTACACGGTTTACAGCGTTTCCTTGATAGGCTGGGTATTCCAAATCCTGCGTTTTCATACCTCCACGCTCCCAAGCGGTACAAAGAGTTCGATCCAAGCTCATGGATATTTTAGCCTTCGAATACAGGCTTGCGTCCAAAGTAGTTTCTGGAACGAGCTCAATGCTACATGTAGCGTCCACTAATGTCAGACTACGGACAAGCAAGTCTATATAGCCTGACAATTCCGCCTTGCGGATAATTATCAAATTCTTTTGAGCCTCATCATTTTTTCCTAATACGTCAAAATAGGTTGTGCCATCCACATATGCATCATCGTAAGGCGTGTCCAGTATTCTTGCCATCAAACTATAGTGAGAGCCGAGATTTTTGGGCAGGAACCATCCAAATTCCAAGTCTTTATATTCACCAGGTTCAATTGATCCGATAGGAAGGACATCAATGTTTTTCCCCGTCAGTTCTCCATTCTCATCGGCCTCGCGGCCTTTCCACACATCCTGAGAAATGCCAGTGGAGGCTTTTGCCCAATAAAGAGCGACCCACTTGTTTTTCCATCAAATTTTTCCTTGCCTCTATTATGAACGCGGACGTAAACATAAGCTGTAGGATGTTCGGAAGAATACACGGGGTTTTGATGCCCATACTCACCGTCGGGATAATTACGAACCCAAATGGACGGGCTCTTCCAAAATTCCTCGATTGTCGTATTCGGCTCCTTGCCTGTATCCCCTAAATTGTCCTGGATAAAGAGGTCCACTGAAGGTGCAAGATGGTTGAACGCCAGATCTTCACCGACAGAAAGGGGTGTAGAGGTATATTGTGGGGTCTCCCAGTTTTTCTGCCGGTCATAGAGCTCTGCATATTCGAACGCTTCCTGCATCGTCACCCGTCCATTACGATCGCCATCGGCAACAACTGGCTCTCCGGTATGAGTGGCCCCGTTTACCGCACACGTCCACTGATAGACAAACTCGTCGTACGGGATGTCTGGACAAGCCCATGAAGACTCATTGCCTTGTGCTGCTGAGGCAACCACACAGCCCACCATTTCAAGATTGTCATTAAAACCACCAGCATAACACTGGCCGAGAACTACATTGACGTTTACAAGTCTTGAGGTGAAAGGCTTAAACATTAAAGCAAGCTCCTCGTCATACAGTCGTTCGCCATTCCAAAGACAAATATATGATTTGCTAATATCGTCGTCTGAGCCACCATGATCAATGACGAACACGAAAAGATGATCGTCTTTACGCATCTTGTTGGCTAAAGAGTTCAGTGCTTTTCTTACATTGGGCTTCGTAGCCGCGAGACTGATGTCTGGAATGCCATCAAAGTCAAGATCAAGAGACTGTGATTTGAATCCACCCATAGTGCAGTTCATATCTGCTGCAGGATTATTTCCGTCAGACATAATTGGAATTATATTCCCCTTGGGAATACCATGTTTGTTGACCAAGGTCTGATATATAAAAGAACAATCATTCCAATACCTCTCATAATTATAAAGCTTATTGACTCCACCACTAAGAATGATAGCATAAGTTCTTCGGGCTGCTTCATTAGGCTCATTGGAAGAGACAGGCTTAGCAACATGTGGCTTGGAGTTTGCATATCCCCCGTATCTGTTCTTCACAAGCAGAGGAACATAGTTACCCAATGGCGGGTTTTTTTGCTGAATCGTCTGAATCGGGCCAGAATTAGGGCCAAGAAGCTTGGGAACCTTTATGATATAGCTATCATGCTGCCAACCTTTCATAGGTTCGGCATCCACAAAGATGTTCCATGTTGACGAAGTGGAATCATCAAGAATGTAGTAATCGACATCCTGACCACGAAATTGGCTCTGGGCAATGGAAAGTGCCTCCTGTTTGGGGACGAACCTTTGGACTTGCGCCGAGGTTGTTGCAGAGAAAAGGCTGAACAAAAACAGCCAGATCCAAAATCTTAAAATCTTTTTCATAATTCTTAGTTTTTGTATTTGACTAAATTCTCTTCGCTAATTTCTTTTGCTGTGAAAAGGCAACTCGCTTATGGGCGTTTTCTTACATTTCAAAATACCCTATATAAGAGCAGTCGTCCAATACCACATGAATGGTATAGCTGTCATGAGCTATGTTGTCCATCACACAGTTTACGTCGTACTGTCCATCCATAGCATAGCCCATCGAGGTGCTGACCGTGACCCCATTCGAGTCAACGATGTATGTTGACACGTATCCGGTGTAGCGTTTCACATGCACGGAGACAATACTATTGGAACGTTCTGCGGTGACATTTGGGAGGATGGTTCTTGTCGTACCACCCTGAACAGAATGTTCTTCATATCCCATAGGAATTTGTTCTGCTGGAGGAGCAGAGGTCGGATCTGCATGGCTGGACAACAAGCCACACATCATTAATCCAAATGTTAAAAGAAACTTTTTCATCTTGGTCTAGTTATTGATCTGGGGGCAAAGTTAGGTTTTTCCTCCGACACCTCCAAATATCTGTGGTCTACATTTTCCTTTTTGTCTAAACAATCATAACAAGCTGAAATACAAAGCATTGCATGATTCACAAGAACAAGAGAAGTCACGAAATAGGTCTATCGGCCAAAAAAAAGTTATTCCACCCTTGGGGCTGCGGGGGCGATTTTTGCCGTTTTTCAGGTAAAAATCGCCATCGTTTCATGTTTTTGCGCTTCCTCGTGATTGCTCTTGGGGTGCAGAGAGCGATTTGGGGTGGTAATGAGGCCATCATAAACCATGCGTCATCATGGTTGAGCGATATTGTATGGGAGCTATCATCTTTCATTTACCCCCATTTCATCGCATTTCTTCATTCATTTCTTTTTTAGGTTAAGCCCAAAAGGAGAAGGTGAGGCGGAGACAATAGGCCGCAAAATGCTAAAAGTTCTCTATAAATTTGCGGAGCGAGAGCGATTCTCCCTCGACCCCTATTTTTTTCTTATAGAGATACTGTTTTTGCTTGATCGATTTTTCACTGATTTTGAAGATTTCAGCGATTGTTTTGGTGCTCAGCCTAAGGCGCAGCAGGAACAGCAGCCGTTTATCGTTGATGGTGAGCTGTGGAAATCGCGACCGGAGTTTTGAAACAAACTTGTCGTCCACTCTTTCCAGGAAGAGCTCTATTTCCTCCCAGTCCGCATCAGTCAGCGTGAGGTGGCGTTGTTCCTGCTCGTCGTATTTCAGCTTGATTTTCATTTTTTCGACGAAGTACTGGTGTAATAGCTTGATCTGGTTATCTTTGTCTTTCAACTCTTGCTTGTGCAGCAGCTCCGCCACTCGCCTGTCCCTCTCGTTCAATAAATTCACTTGAAGCAGCCTTTCCTTTTCGTATGCCACCTTGGCCATCATCTTTTTCTTTTTGGCTTTATAGACAAAGGCTATAAGGAGAAGCCCAATGAAAATGAAAATCAATATCCCCAAGCAGAAGACCTTGTACAGCACTGTCCAGGCCTCCGCCTGAAGACGTTCCGTTTTCTCCTGCATCAGATTTTCGAAGTAGATCGTCTTGTCACACAACTCGTCATCAAACATTGCTTCTATGTAATGATAGGCGGAGTCGGCGTATGACAGAGCAGCAGGATCATTGAGCTTCACTGCGGCACGATGGCGCATGGCAAAAGCCTCGTAGCGCTGGCCGTTGTTCTCCAATCTGAGGGTGTCCAACAGATTGATACACTCGTGATAGTTGCCTATCTTTTCATAGGCTTTGGCAAGCATTAGTCGTTTGGACACAAAGCGGGTATCAGAATAGCGACAAGACAATAGAGCAAAGTGGGTGGAGCGTTTATCGCCAAGTGAGACCGCAAAATAGGCCATATCTTGATAAACATCAGAAATAACAGTAGAGTCGCCAAGGGCGAGGGCATTTTTCTCAGCTTGCTGTGCGAGAGAAAAAGCCCGACGTGGATTGCCGCAGAAGTTTTCACATTCACATACCATCAACGTGTTATAAACGATGTTGAATACATTTCTCTTACTATACTTCTCATATAAACCCAAAACGCGTTTTGCATACTCCAGCCCTGCCTCGGGGTGAGTTTTCCGAACCACCCATGAGTATCTTGTCATAGCCAGGCATAGCGTAGCCGTATCCTTTTGCACCTTCGCAGTTCGTTGTGCTTCCTTGAGACAATAGTTGGCACGCTCCAAGCTATCGTTTAATGAATAGTAAAAGCCCATATAGTACATGCACCTTGCGTACAAGCTGTCCTTGGGGAACTTCGCATAGTAGTTGTAGGCGACGCGGATGAGCGAGTCGTTGGCTACGTCGAGGCCACTCTTGTTTTGCGCAAGATAATAGGTCAGGGCGTAGTATGCCTTCTCCGCAGGCGGGAGCGCACGGCGGTCGATGGTGTGTAGCATCGTCAGCGCACTGTCCGGGTCGGCGTATGCCATTTGCAGCGCGCTGCGCAGGGTCTGTCGCTCCCCACGGTGGCAGGAAGCGAAAGCCAGGGCCAAGAACAGCATTGGTATAATAGCTTTTAGAATTCTCATAGTGTGTGCACAAACTGTTGCGACAAGATGGTGCGAGACGTCGAGGGACGTTGCAACAACAGAGAGGCGGGGAAGAGCGTCCGCCCGCTTGCGCCAAAGACCTTCCCGTCTTCTGAGTTGCTACATCTACGATGGTCGATTGTCCAGTAGTGACGGCAAAGGTAGGACAAATCCTCGACACAGCCAAAAAGAGTGCCCTGTTTTTTCCTCTTTATTTTATAGTTGCGTAGTTTGACCGCGCCAGAATGCCCTTGGATGATACTCAAGAGACCCTCGGGATCGCACTTAAGCAACCCTTAGGACGACACATAAGTAACCCTTAGGACGAGGCTTAAGAGACCTTCGGGATGGTCTCGGGATGCGTTCGGGACGCAGGGCGTGCTTTAGGCCGGACAAAACGCCAGGACACAGGCTATTATTCATAGGGATGCACCATCACGTTTTCAGGTTCATCCGGAAAATCGAGTGATAGGGTTTGTGCTGTTGCCAATACGTCCTGCTGAGTTAGGGAAAACAACAAATACAACTTTTACAACAAGTAACAACCTACGCGCTGTCGCGCGTATTGCACTCCTGCTGCAAGGTAAACAACAAAATACAACGCTTCGCCAGGACATTACGCCAGGAGAAATCAGCAGGAAATGGGTCCAAGGCGAAGCGTTGTTCATAGTTGTTTCCATTGCAGCAAGCCTTATGTCTGCATGGGCCTCGAAGAGGCGATTGTCCCCGCGAAGCGTTGTATCTTGTTGTAAAAGTTGTTCAAGTTGTTTTCCATGTGTCCACGTTGCATCACTCCATTTTCCGGAAGAACCTCTTTTTTGTTGACCCGATGGTTCGTGGGATATAGCCGAAACTACAGATCCAGCAGTTGGCGCAACTTCGGCATCCAGGGTTCGTTGGTGGCAACCGTCAGCACCTGGAAACCCAGCGCCTTGGCCGCATCCGTATTCTTGCGACTGTCGTCAATAAAGAGACACTCCTCGGCCTTGGCCCCTTCGCGCTGCAGCACCTGACGGAAGATCTCCGCATCGGGCTTGCAGATCCGCATCTCGTAGCTGAGGAAGAGGACGTCGAAATAGTCTGCGATGGACTTTTTGCGATCAGAGAAAGCACCACTACGCATAAATTCCATCATAAAAGGATTGGTATTGCTCAACAAACCCAGACGATAGGAGCCGCGCAAAGCCACAAGGTCGTCCAGCCGCTCGAGCGGGACGCCATCGCAGAAGCCCAGCCAGCAGTCGCGCGCCTGCTCCCGTGAGACCGCATGGCCTACCACCTCGCCCACACGCTGGCAAAACGTGTCGGCATCGATGCGGCCTGTCTCCAAATCGAGGAAGAAGTCGCGCTGACCATAGACTCCCATATAATAATCGGTATCAATACCGAGAGATCTGAAACGGCGAAACGCCTCTTCGGTATTCTGGTCGAAGATGACGCCGCCCATGTCGAAATAGATGTTTTTAATCATACGTTGTGTTATCCTTACTTGATGATGTTCTCCTTATATATATAGTAGCTCAACTTTCGCATGTAAGCTCCACACGCCCTGAAAGGGCAGTAGCTCCTAGCCC
>OGKO01000964.1_pt1 | contig 18696 bp, 19 predicted proteins | sample 1572451 | NCBI WGS metagenome assembly OGKO01 (sample SAMEA2582089, study PRJEB24529) | metagenome | biome: Human gut stool | place: China | collected 2011 | reverse complement strand
CCAAGGTCATCCTGCGCCCGCTGATGGTGGTGGCAGGCGACCACGCCAACAACGACATGGCCGGTGAGGACGCCGACAGCTGGCTGAGCCAGTTTACCGCCGCAGGCTGCTTTGAAAATGTGGACTGCCAGATCTCCGGTCTGGGCCGCATTGCGGATATCCAGCAGCTGTACATTGCACATACCAAGGCCGCTATGGATCTTCTGAACGGCTAATGGATTCAGAAGCCCTCTCCGGCGCTGCCAAGCATACGGAGAGGGCTTTCTTTTATGGGTGCATTCCCCGCACGAGGAGAACGTGCCCCTACCCCGGCAGCTTAGACGCCGGGCAAAAATTTAGGATACTGAGGTATTTATTTTATGCGTTGCAAACAGTTTATCATCGTTTCTCTGGCCGGTGTGGTGCTGGCTGCTTCTCTGGCAGGCTGCGGCGGGGCTGCTCCCGCCTCCTCCGCTGCGGCAAGCTCTGTTGCTTCTTCCGTAGCGGTTTCCTCTGCTGTGGCAGAGGCCGCCCTGCCGGATGGCGTATACACCGCTGATTTTGAGACCGACAGCAGTATGTTCCACACCAGCGAGGCCTGCAACGGCAAGGGTACTTTGACCGTGGAAAACGGCGTGATGACCTTCCACGTCAGTCTGGCTTCCAAAAAGATCGTGAACCTCTACCCCGGCCTTGCCGCCGATGCCGAGGCCAACAAGACCGCGTGGCTCATCCCCACCGTGGACACCGTTACCTACGCAGACGGCACCACCGAGGAGGTGTACGGCTACGACATCCCGGTGGAAGCGCTGGACACTGACTTCCAGCTGGCATTGCTAGGCACCAAGGGCAAGTGGTACGACCATATCGTCAGCGTGCGCAACGCCGAGCCTAAGACGGAACAGGCCGCCGAGACCCCCGCAGATGGTGCATACACCGCCGCAGTGGTGCTGGAGGGCGGCTCCGGCCGCGCTACCGTGGAAAGCCCTGCTGCTCTGACCGTGGCAGACGGTAAGATGACCGCTACCATCGTGTGGAGCAGCCCCAACTACGACTACATGATCGTGGACGGCGAGAAGTATCTGCCCACCAACACCGAGGGCAACTCTACCTTTGAAATTCCCGTAGCCGCTCTGGGCACCCCGCTGGCTGTTACCGCCGACACCGTAGCCATGAGCAAGCCCCACGAGATCGAATACACCCTGACCTTTACCTTGGAGTAACCTTCCATGAAGCTGACCCGCGCTCAATTTTTAAAGGCACTGCCCGCCGCAACACTAGTGCTTGCAGGCTGCGCTGCCGCACCCACTGCACCCGCTGATACGGACGAGCTGGTGTTCGACCACGCCTACCCGCTGGACTACGCCACCCAGTTCACCGCTGACTGTTATGCGGACGGCTCTACCCTGCTGACCATCCCGGACACACAGGCAAAGTTTCTTGTCCGGCCGGAGGGTGCCGCCACTCTGCGCACCGTACCAGAGGGCGTGACTGTTTTGCAGCAGCCGGTGCAGAACATCTATCTGGTGTCCACCTCTGCCATGGACTTATTTCTCCATCTGGACGCGCTGGACAGCATTGCCCTTTCCGGCACCCGTGCCGAAGGCTGGTATCTGGACGAGGCAAAGCAGGCCATGCAGTCCGGGCGCATTGCCTACGCGGGCAAGTACAGCGCCCCGGACTACGAGCGCATCCTGACCGCAGAATGCGGCCTTGCGGTGGAAAACACCATGATCTACCACACCCCGGAAGTGAAGGAGCAGCTGGAGCGGTTCAGCATTCCGGTGCTGGTAGAGCGTTCCAGCTACGAGAGCAGCCCGCTGGCGCGAATGGAATGGATCAAGCTGTATGGCATCTTGCTGGGCAAAGAAACCCTTGCCGAGGAAGTGTTCGCCCAGCAGGCGCAGCGCATTGCACCGCTGCTGGAACAGCCCTCCACCGGCAAACGCTGCGCGTTTTTCTCCATTACTTCCAGCGGCCTTGCCACCGTGCGCAAAAGTGGAGACTATGTGGCGCAGATGATCGGCATGGCCGGGGGCGAATATGTTTTTGCAGACCTTGCCGACAGTGGCAACAGTCTTTCTACGATGAATATCCCATTGGAGGATCTTTACGCCGGGGTCAAGGACGCCGATGTGCTCATCTATAACGGCACCATCGAGGGCACCATCTCCACCAAGGAAGAGTTACTTGCCCGCTGCGCGCTGCTGGCAGAGTGCAAGGCGGTGCAAAATGGGGACATCTGGTGCACCACACCCAGCTTCTTCCAGCAGAGCATGGCGCTGGCAGATTTTATGCTGGATCTCCATGCCGTTTTTACTGGAGAGACTGCCGACCCCGACACCCTGCATTTTTTGACCAAAATCACCTGAGGAGCCGCTTATGACCAGCCGCAAACGCCTTGTTTTATCTTACTGCTGCCTTGCCCTGCTGCTGGCGGTGCTGTTTGCCGTAAGCCTGTTCTGGGGCAGCGTTGCGCTTACCCCGCAGGCTGTGCTTGCCGCCCTGACTGGACGCGGACAGGACGCGCTGAGCGTGGGCATCATCACCCAGCTGCGCCTGCCCCGCGCGGTGATGGCCGCGCTGCTGGGCGCTGCACTCTCGGCGGCAGGCTACTTGTTGCAGACCTTTTTTGCCAACCCCATTGCCGGCCCGTTCGTCATGGGCATTTCCAGCGGAGCAAAGCTGGCGGTGGCGCTGGTGATGGTGCTGTTTTTGAACTACGGCCTGCTGACAAGCTCTGCCGTGCTCATCCTTGCCGCCTTTGCGGGCGCTATGGCGGCCATGGCCTTTGTGCTGGCCGCTGCCCGCCGGGTGCAGCGCATGAGCATCCTTGTAATATGCGGCGTGATGATCGGTTACATCTGCTCTGCCATCACCGAGTTTGTGGTGGCCTTTGCGCAGGACAGCAGCATCGTCAACCTGCACAACTGGTCGCAGGGCAGCTTTTCCGGCATGACGTGGGGCAACGTGCGCACGGCAGCGCTGGTGGTGCTGCCCGCGCTGGCGGCGGCTTTCTGCCTTGCAAAGCCCATGGCCGCTTACCAGATGGGCGAGGCCTACGCCCGCAGCGTGGGCGTGGATGTGCGGCGGTTCTCCAGGCTTTTGGTGCTGCTTTCCAGCCTGCTGGCCGCCTGCGTTACCGCCTTTGCGGGTCCCATCTCCTTTGTGGGCATCGCCGTGCCGCACCTTGTCAAGCAGCTGTTGGGCAGCGCCCGCCCGCTGTATGTGCTGCCGGGGTGCTGCCTGGGCGGGGCGGCGTTCTGCCTGTTGTGTGATTTAATTGCCCGCAGCCTGTTTGCGCCCATGGAGCTTTCCATCAGCGCAGTCACGGCTGTATTCGGTGCACCAGTGGTCATTGGGCTGCTGCTGCGCCGCAACCGGGAGGGTGTGCGATGAAAAACTCCGTTGAAACCAAAGCGCTTGCCATCGGCTACGGCAAAGCTGCTCTGGCCCGGGATATCGCGCTGAGCGCTGCCAAGGGGCAGGTGCTGGCGCTCATCGGCCCGAACGGCGCGGGCAAATCCACCCTGCTCAAAACGCTAGCCGGGCAGCTTGCCCCTTTAGGCGGCGCGGTGCTGCTGGACGGGCAGGAGCTTGCCCGCATTCCCGGCAACGCCCGGGCGCAAAAACTGGCGCTGATGCTGCCCCACACCCGCCGCACCGAGCTGACTACTTGCTTTGAGTTTGCGGCGGCAGGGCGCATTCCCTACACCGGGCGGCTGGGCATCCTTTCTGCTGAGGACAAAAAACAGGTACAGAGCGCGCTGGAGCTGGTGGGCGCGGCGCATCTGGCTGACCGCGACTTCAACTGCGTCAGCGACGGGCAGCGGCAGCGCATTTTGCTGGCGCGGGCAGTCTGTCAGCAGCCGCAGGTGCTTTTGCTGGATGAGCCCACGTCATTTTTAGATGTAAAAGGCAAGATAGAGCTGCTGACCATCCTGCAAAAACTGGCGCATGAGCAGCAGCTTGCGGTCATCGTCACCCTGCACGAGCTGGACATGGCACAGAAGATCGCGGACGCGGTAGTTTGCGTTTCGCCGCACGGCGTCTCCGCCCCCATGCCCCCGGCGCAGGCCTTTGCCCGGGAAAATATCAAGGCGCTCTACGACTTGACCGAAGAACAGTACAGCGCTGTTTTCGACCCGCTGAAGCCGGAAAAGCCTAAATTCGAGCACTATGTGCGCAGCGGACAAAAGCTGCTGCGCTGCGGCTACACCACCGGCACCTGTGCGGCGCTTGCCGCTGCCGGTGCTGCCCGACTGCTGCTGACCGGAACTGCGCCGGAAACGGTCGCGCTGCGCACGCCAAAAGGCATCGTGGTGGAGGTGGCTCCCCTGTTCTGCCGCACCGCTGCCGATGGCGCGGAATGCACCATTGAAAAGGACGGCGGCGACGATGTGGACGTGACCACCGGTCTGCCGGTGACCGCCACGGTGACGCTGCTCCCCGGCACGCCCGAGGTACGCATTACCGGCGGCGCGGGGGTAGGCCGGGTGACAAAGCCCGGGCTGGACCAGCCGGTGGGGCAAGCCGCCATCAACCATGTGCCACGGCAGATGATCACCGAAGCGCTGCACCGGGAGGCGGAAGCCGCCTGTTACCCCGGCGGCTTTGCCGTGACCATCTCCATCCCCGGCGGCGAGGAGATAGCCCGGCGCACCTTCAACCCCCATATCGGGGTAGAGGGCGGGCTGTCGGTGCTGGGCACCAGCGGCATTGTGGAACCCATGAGCCAACAAGCCATTCTGGACACCATCCAATTGGAGATGAATCAGGCGGCGCTGCGGACAAAAGACCACCGGCTCATCCTTGCCCCGGGCAACTACGGGCTGGACTATCTGCACGAAGCCTACCCGCAGTTTGCTGATATCCCGGTGGTCAAGACCTCAAACTTTATCGGAGATACGCTGGATATGGCAGCGGCGGCACACTTTGAGCAGGTGCTGCTGGTGGGGCATATCGGCAAGCTGTGCAAACTGGCGGGCGGCATTATGAACACCCACTCCCACACGGCAGACTGCCGCACGGAGCTATTCTGCACCCACGCCGCCCTGTGCGGTGCTGACCGGGAGGTTTGCACCGCGCTGTATAACGCAGCCACCACGGATGCCTGTCTGGAGATTCTGGATGCTGCCGGGCTGCGGGAGCCGGTGCTGCAAAGCCTGCTTGCCGCCATCCAGCTGCATCTTGACCGCCGCGCGGGCGGGGTGTTCCGGGTGGGCGCGGTGCTGTTTTCAAACCAGCACGGCCCACTGGGACAGACCGAAACTGCCGCCCGCCTGCTGAACGAATGGAAGGAGTAATGCACATGGTACATTTTGTGGGCGCCGGGCCCGGCGCACCGGATCTGATCACCCAGCGCGGCGCAGCATTTTTACAGGCCGCAGACTGCATTATTTATGCGGGCAGTCTGGTCAACCCGGCGCTGCTGGGGCTGGCAAAGCCCGGCTGTGCTATCTACAACAGCGCCGAGATGACGCTGGAACAGGTGCTGGATGTGATGCGCCGGATGGAAGCTGCTAGCAAAACCACCGTGCGCCTGCACACCGGCGACCCCTGCCTGTACGGTGCGATCCGGGAACAGATGGATGCGCTGGATGCAGACGGTATTTGTTACGATAATACCCCCGGTGTTTCCAGTTTTTGCGGCGCTGCCGCCGCGCTGAACGCCGAGTACACCCTGCCAACGGTCAGCCAGACGGTCATCATCACCCGCATGGAAGGACGCACCCCGGTACCGGAGCGGGAAAGCTTAGCAAGCCTTGCCGCACACGGCGCGACCATGGTGATTTTCCTGTCCATCGGACTGATCGATAAGGTGCAGGCAGCGCTTTTGCAGGGTGCGTACACACCGGACACCCCCGCCGCCGTGGTGTACAAGGCCAGCTGGCCAGAAGAGAAAATCGTACGGTGCACGGTCGGTTCTTTAGCTGAGAGCACCCGCGCAGCGGGCATTACCAAGACGGCGCTTATCGTGGTGGGAGATTTTCTCGGCACGCAGTACGAGCGGAGCAAGCTGTATGACCCTGCCTTTACCACCGAGTTCCGCAAAGGAGAGCCGGTATGACCCGCGCCTACCTTGCCTTTACGGATACCGGTCTTGCGCTGGCAAAACGCCTTGCCGATGCCCTGCCCGGCAGCGTTGCCCGGTGCGGGCAGGATGGCGTTTCTCTTGCAGAATGGACAAGCACACAGTTTGTGCAGTCGGATGCTCTGATATTTGTAGGCGCAGCGGGCATTGCAGTGCGGGCTATCGCGCCCCACTGCAAGAGCAAGACCACCGACCCGGCTGTGGTGGTGGTGGATGAATGCGGACGGTTTGCCGTGCCTATTCTGTCCGGGCATCTGGGCGGCGCGAACGATCTGGCGCGGGCAATTGCCGCTGTATGCGGGGCCGTGCCAGTAATCACCACCGCCACCGATGCCCACGGCATTTTTGCAGTGGACGAGTGGGCAAAGCACCAAAACTGCATGGTTCTGGAGCCGGAGCGCATCAAGCTGGTCAGCGGCAAATTACTGGCCGGACAGCCGGTACATTACTGGACTGATATCCCGGTAACAGGCACTGTGCCCGCAGGGTTATTCCCCGCTGATACCCAGGAAAAAGCCGACTTTGCACTCACCCTTTGCCCCACCGGGCAGGCACTGCATCTTGTGCCGCGTATCGGGGTGCTGGGCATCGGCTGCAAGCGGGGCACTAGCGCCGACACACTGGATGCTGCCTTTGCTGCCTTCTGCGCCCGGCACGGCCTTGCTGCGCAGGCAGTTACCGCCGCTGCAAGCATCGACCTGAAGAAGAACGAACCGGGCTTGCTGGCCTTTTGTCAGGCGCACGGCTGGCCGGTGCGGTTTTACTCTGCCGCACAGCTGCGCAGCTTGCCCGGGCAGTTCACTCCCTCCCCTTTTGTACAGAGCGTGACCGGAGTGGACAATGTCTGCGAACGGGCGGCGGTACTGGACGCAGACGGCAGCTTATTTTACCCGAAATTTGCCTGCAACGGCGTGACCTTTGCGCTGGCATGCAGGCCCTTTGCCCCGGACTGGAGGTGGCAGAATGATCGACATGATGGAAATTGACATCGACCGTCCTGAGAAGGTAGTTTATGTCGTGGGGATTGGCCCCGGCGAGCCTTTTTATATGACCCAGCAGGCTACGAACACGCTGGAAAGCGTTGACGCTATCTGCGGGTATAAGGTCTATCTTGACCTCATCCGCGATGAATTTCCCTGTGAGGAATACTATGCCACCGGCATGACGCAGGAACTTGACCGCTGCCGCTGGGCGCTGGAAAAAGCACGCACCGGCAAGCGGGTGGCGCTGGTCTGCTCCGGCGATGCCGGGGTGTACGGCATGGCAAGTCCCCTGCTGGAGTTGGCCCCGGACTACCCGGACGTTGCCGTGGAGATCGTGTCCGGGCTGACCGCTGCCCTCAGCGGCGGGGCAGTGCTGGGCGCACCGCTGGCGCACGATTTCTGCGTTATCTCCCTTTCCGACCGGTTGACCCCATGGGAGGTCATCGAGAAGCGGCTGGTCTGCGCCTCCATGGGGGATTTTTGCGTTGCGCTGTATAATCCCTCCTCCAAGGGCAGACCGGACTATCTGGCAAAGGCAGTGCGCATCCTGCTGGAAAACGGCAAAAGCGCCGATACCGTCTGCGGCGTTGTGCGCAACATTGGTCGGGAGGGACAGACCGCCCGCATCCTGACCCTTGCCCAGCTGGAAAGCACTGCGGTGGATATGTTCACCACCGTGTACATCGGCAACACCGCCACAAAACAACTGGCCGGTAAAATGGTCACCCCGCGGGGGTACCGCAGATGAAGGCAGTGGTTTTCAGCGGCACGACCGAGGGACGGGTGTTCTCCCGGCAGCTGGCTGCGCTGGGCGCAGAGGTGCTGGTCAGCGTAGCCACCCCGCTGGGTGCGGAGGAGCAGGGCGAAGCGGACGGCATCTCCGTGCACTGCGGGCGGCTGACCACCGAAGAAATGACCGCCCTTTTGCAGGGCGCTGCCTTGTGTGTGGACGCCACCCACCCCTACGCGGTGGACGCCACCAAAAACATCCGGGCAGCGTGTGCAGCAGCCAGAGTGGAATACCACCGGCTGCTGCGGGCAGAAAGCCCGCTGCCTGCCGGGAGCATGGTGTTTGCCACCGTAGCCCACGCAGCCGCGTTTCTGGCCGGGTGCAGCGGCAATGTGCTGCTGGCTACCGGCGCAAAAGAGCTTGCCGCCTTTGCGGCGCTCAATCCGGAGCGGCTGTTCCCCCGGGTGCTGCCCACGCGGGAGGGCATTGCCGCCTGCGAAGCTGCCGGTATCCCGCACAAGAACATCATTGCCATGCAGGGGCCATTCAGCTATGCGCTGAACTGCGCCCTGATGAAGCAATTCTCCATTCGGTATCTGGTCACAAAGGACGGCGGCGCCGTGGGCGGCTTTGCCGAAAAGGCACAGGCCGCGCAGGACACCGGTGCACAGCTGATCGTGGTGCGCCGCCCGGCTGAAAACGGACAAACTGCCGCACAAATTCTGGCACGCTGCAAGGAGGTTTTAGTATGATCTCTCTGATCGGAATGGGCTCCGGCTGCCCGGAAAGCCTGACCGTGCAAGGACTGGCTGCACTGCAAGGCGCAGGGCTCATTCTTGGGGCAAAGCGCCTGCTGGAGCATTTACCGGTGGGGTGCACTGATAACTGCAAAGCCGTGTATAAATCCGAGGAAATTCTTGCCTGTCTTGCCGCACAGCCAGATATCGACACCGCTGTTTTGTACAGCGGCGACACCGGGTTTTACTCCGGTGCGGCAAAGCTGTTACCCCTGCTGCGGGCCATGGGATACTCTGTCCGGGTGCTGCCCGGGCTTTCCAGTGTGCAGCTTTTAGCCGCCGCTGTGGGACGCCCTTGGCAGGACTGGAAGCTGGTATCGGCGCACGGCCGCGCCTGCGACCCGGTAGCCGAGGTTTTGGCGCATCCACAGGTGTTTTTCCTCACTGGCGGCGGGGATACCCCTGCCACCCTTTGCGCGAAGCTGACCGCCTCCGGGCTGGGCGCTGCCCACGCCCTTGTGGGCGAAAACCTTGGCACGCCGGTGGAAACCATCCGGTTTGGCCTTGCCCGGGAGCTGGCAGCGCAAAGCTTCGCACCGCTGAGCGTGCTACTCATCGAGCGGGAAGCCTTGCCGCCCCGCCGCACCCCCGGCCTGCCGGACGATGCTTTTATCCGGGGCGCTGTGCCTATGACAAAGCAGGAGGTGCGCGCCGCCGCGCTGGCAAAGCTGGCAGTCACCCCCACGGATACCCTATGGGACGTGGGCGCGGGCACCGGCAGCGTGAGCGTGGAACTGGCGCTTGCCGCCTCTGCCGGGCAGGTATATGCCGTGGAATGTGACCCGGAAGCCTGTGCGCTCATCCAGAAAAACCGGGAGAAATTCGCAGCTTATAATCTAACCCTGATTGAGGGCAAAGCACCCGAAGCATTGGATGCGCTGCCCGCCCCGGATGCTGTATTCATCGGCGGCACAAAGGGTAATATGGACGCCGTTATAGACGTTGTGCTGCACAAAAATCCAGACGCGCGACTGTGCATCGCCGCCATTGCGCTGGAAACGCTCAGCGCAGCCGTGGCTGCTCTGACTGCACACGGGCTTTCTGCCGAGGTGACCCAGATTGCGGTCAGCCGCACAAAAACGGCAGGCAGTCTGCACCTGCTGATGGCCAATAACCCAGTGTTTCTCATTACGGGGGCACGGACATGATGCAGTTTCTCATCGCCGCGCCGCGCTCCGGCAGCGGCAAGACCACCGTTACCTGTGCTGTGCTTACCGCCTTGCAGCGGCGCGGGGCTGAACCCTGCGCCTTCAAGTGCGGGCCGGATTACATCGACCCCATGTTCCACCGCAGCGCGCTAGGGGTAGAAAGCCACAACTTAGACCTCTACCTCTCTGCCCCGGATACGGTGCGCACGCTTTACACCCGCTATGCCGCCGGGCATGGCGCTGCCGTATGTGAGGGTGCCATGGGCTTTTACGATGGGCAGGGGCTGACCACCCGCGCAAGCGCATGGGAACTGGCCGACACGCTGGCACTGCCGGTGCTGCTGGTGGTGCAGCCCAAAGGGGCAAGCATCACCCTTGCCGCCGCGCTGCGGGGGCTTTTGCAGTTCCGCACGCCCAGCCATATCGCGGGCCTATTACTCAATGATTGCTCTGATTCTTTATACAAAACGCTGCGGCCGATGCTGGAAGCTGAGACCGGGCTGCCGGTGGTGGGGTATCTGCCCCATCTGCCGGGGTGCGCCATCGAGAGCCGCCACCTTGGGCTGAAAACCGCTGGGGAGATCGTTGACTTACAGCAAAAGCTGGGTCAACTGGCCGATGCCCTTGTACTGGACTGGGCACAGCTGGCGGCACTGACCGACCGCCCTGCCCCGGCTGCGCCGCAGCTTGCCGCACCGTGCGCACCCGCCGTCCGCATTGCTGTGGCGCGGGATGAAGCCTTCTGCTTTGCCTACGCCGAAACGCTGGACGCCTTGCGGGACGCGGGTGCGGAACTTGTGTTTTTCAGTCCGCTGCGGGACGCAGCCCTGCCGGAAAATATCGGCGGGCTGTACCTGCCCGGGGGCTACCCGGAGCTGTACGCCCGGCAGCTGAGCGAGAACTGCGCCCTGCGTGCTGCCATCCGGGACGCTGTGCAAGATGGTCTGCCCACCGCTGCCGAGTGCGGCGGCTTTCTGTACCTAGGGCAGGCGCTGGAGGGCACGGACGGCAAGGTTTACCCCATGGCGGATGTACTGCCGGGCAACGGGCACAATGCCGGGCGGCTTGTGCGCTTTGGCTATGCCGCTATGACGGCAAAGGCCGACAGTATGCTTTTCTGCACCGGAGAAGCGTTGCCTATCCACGAATTCCACCACTGGGATTCCTCCGAGAATGGTGCAGACTTTTCTGTGCGCAAAACCGAAAAAAGGCAGTGGGAATGCGGCTTTGCAAACGCGCATTTGTATGCCGGTTTCCCGCATCTTTACTGGGCGGACACTGCCCTGCCCCGCCGCTTTGTACAAGCAGCGCAGCACTTTTTAAAACACAAAGGATGACGAAAATGACCGAAGCTGAACTGATGCAGCTGCTTGCTGCCATCACCCCGCCGGACGAAGCCGCCCGCGCCGCCGCCCATGCCCACTGGGCAAGCCTTGCCAAGCCCTTGGGCGGGCTGGGTGCGCTGGAGACGATGCTGGAGGATGCCGCCGCGCTGACCGGCACGGCGCAGTTTGATTTTTCCCGCCGGGCGGTGGCGGTGCTCTGCGCGGACAATGGCGTGGTGGCGCAGGGCGTAAGCCAGACCGACCAGAGCGTGACCCGCACCGTAGCCGAAAACCTTGCTGCGCGGCGCACCAGCGTCTGCCGGATGGCGCAGGCGGCGCACTGCGATGTGCTGCCGGTAGATATGGGCATTGCCGGTGCGCCGGTGCCCGGCGTGCGGGACTGCCGCATTGCCGCCGGAACTGCGGACTTTACCAAAGGCCCCGCCATGACACGCGCCGAGGCGGTGGAGGCCATTGGCCGAGGCATCACCCTGACCCGGCAGCTTGCCGCCGAGGGCTACGGGCTGGTGGCCACCGGCGAGATGGGCATTGGCAACACTACCACCTCCAGCGCCGTGGCTGCCGTGCTGCTGGCACAGCCGGTGCAGACCATGACCGGGCGGGGCGCGGGGCTTTCCGATACAGGGCTTACCCGCAAGGTGGATGCCATCCGGCGGGGCATTGCCTGCAACAGTCCCGACCCTGATGACGCCTTGGACGTACTGAGCAAGCTGGGCGGCTTTGATATCGCCGGGCTGTGCGGGATGTTTCTGGGCGGGGCACTGGCGGGTGTGCCCGTGCTGATGGATGGTTTCATCAGCGGGGTGGCGGCGCTGTGCGCCGTGCGGCTGTGCCCGGCAGCGGCAAAGGCCGTGTTTGCCAGCCACTGCTCCACAGAGCCTGCCGCCCGGCTGGTACTGGAAGCGCTGGACAAAACACCCCTGCTCACCGCCGGGCTGCATCTGGGCGAGGGTACCGGCGCAGTGGCCAGCATCCCACTGTGGGACATGGCGCTGGCGGTGTACGAGGGGTGCTATTCCTTTGCGGAGGGCGGCATTGCGCCGTATACGCCCCAATGCTGACACTGGTACTGGGCGGCGCTGCCAGCGGCAAAAGCGAATACGCCGAATCCCTTGTGCTGCGCAGTGCTTTACCGCGCTACTATCTGGCCACCATGCAGGTGTGGGATGCCGAGTGCGCCGCTCGGGTGGAAAAACACCGCAAAATGCGCGCCGCAAAGCAGTTTGAGACCATTGAGTGCCCGCTGCATTTAGAGACGGTGCGTCTGCCCCGCAAGGGGACAGCACTGCTGGAGGACTTAGGCAATCTGACCGCCAACGAGCTGTACGACCCCGCTGGGGCTGGTGCTGGTGATGCCGCTGCCGCGCACATTTTGCAGGGGCTGGATGCCCTTGCCGCGCAGTGCGAAAATTTGATCGTTGTTTCCAACGAGGTGTTCAGCGGCGGCGCAAACTATGCCGGGGATACCGACCGCTATCTGCTGGCGCTGGCGCGGGTGAACAACGCCCTTGCCGCCCGGGCAGACGCCGTGGTGCGGGTGGTGTGTGGCATTCCTGTGTATTATAAAGGAGTGGAAAAATGATCGTTTTGCAGACTATTGCGGTGGCCTTTGCCATGTTTTCGGCGGTGCCGGTGCCGCAGTTTGCGTGGAACGAAAAGAATATGCGGTATGCGCTGTGCGCCTTCCCGCTGGTAGGGTGTTTATGCGGGGCGTTGTGGTGCGTGTGCGGGGTGCTGCCCCTGCCTGCCCCGGCGCGGGCTGCTGGGTTCTGCCTTGTGCCGGTGTGGGTGACCGGCGGCATCCATCTGGACGGCTATGCCGACACCTGCGACGCCCTTGCCAGCTACGGCGACCGGGAAAAGAAGCTGGAAATTTTAAAAGACCCGCACTGCGGTGCCTTTGCGGTCATCCGGCTGTGCAGCTATTTTGCGGCTTATCTCTGCCTTGCCGCCTGCGTGCAGTTCACCCCCCGGGTGGGCGCGCTGTGGACGCTGGCGCTGGTGCTGGAGCGGGCACTTTCCGGCCTTGCGGTGGCGGCCTTTCCCATGGCCAAAAACACCGGCCTTGCCCACACCTTTGCCACTGCCGCTGACCGCACCGCTGTGCGCAATGTGCTGGCAGTGCTGGCGGTGCTGCTTTGCGGTGCGCTGCTGGTTTTAGGCGGCGGGGCACTGGCCGCTGTTGCAATTTTGCTGTTTTTGTGGTATCACCATGTAGCCGTGCAGCAGCTGGGCGGCATTACCGGCGATTTAGCCGGGTGGTTTTTGCAAAAAACTGAGCTTTGGATGCTGGCGGCGCTGTGTGCCTGCCAATGGGGAGGGCTGATATGATCTTGATCACCGGGCCGCTTTACAGCGGCAAGCGCACCTTCGCCCACACCCTGCCCGGCCGCTGCATCACGGATGCGCAGCAACTTGCCGCCGGGTGCAAAGACAACGCTGAACTTGAAAAACTTGCGGACAAATTATCCGCTTATGATATCGTGCTGTCCACAGAGGTGGGCGGCGGTGTGGTGCCCATAGACCCCGTAGAGCGTGCCGCGCGGGAAAACGCCGGGCGGCTGGCCTGTATGCTGGCGGCACGCGCCAAGTGCGTGGTGCAGATGTTCTGCGGCATCCCCACCGTTTTGAAAGGAGAATTGCCGGAATGCTGATCTATTTATTACGTCACGGCCTGACCAAATACAACGCTGAAAAGCGCTATCAGGGACAGAGGGATATCCCGCTGTCTGCCGCTGGGCGCGCTGCGTTGTGCCGGGCAGATATTCGCCCTAAGACCGTGTATATCACTCCCCTTTGCCGCACCCGGCAGACCGCCGAGGTGCTGTTCCCGGGCGCAAAGCTTGTAGAAATAGACGGGCTGAAGGAGATGTGCTTTGGCAGCTTTGAGGGGAGAAACTATATCGAGATGGAGCACGACCCGGACTATCTTGCATGGGTAGCCGCCAACTGCGAAAGTCCCTGCCCGGACGGCGAGACCAAGGCTGCGTTTTGTGACCGCATCTGCGCGGCTTTTTCCGCACTGGTGGACAAAGCCCTTGCGGATGGCGAGGAGATGCTGGTCATTTTAGCCCATGGCGGCACCCAGATGGCTGCCATGGAACGCTATGCTCTGCCCCACAAGGATTATTACGAATGGTGCGCCCCCAACGCCGGCGGCTTTGTGCTGGATGCCCGGGACTGGGCGGCAAAGCGGGTGCTGCATCTGGTAAAGACCGTACAGTACACAACGGAGGCGCAGGCATGATCGGCTACGCGGTACTGGGTGGTTTTGTGCTGGACGCCATTTTCGGCGATCCGGCGTGGCTTCCGCACCCGGTAGTGTACATGGGCAAGGCCATCTCCGCGCTGGAAAAAAGGCTGCGCGCCCGTCTGCCCAAAACGCCGGAAGGTGAGCTTTGGGGCGGGCGCATTCTAGCTTTATGTCTGCCGGTGGGCACCTTTGCGCTTACGAGCCTTGTCTGCATGGGAGCCGCTGCCCTGCACCCGCTGCTGGGGCTGGCAGTACAGATGTTCTGGTGCGGGCAGGCGCTTGCGGCAAAGGGGCTTGTGCAGGAGAGTACGAACGTCTACCGGGAGCTGCTAAAACCCGACCTGCCTGCAGCACGCATTGCGGTAAGCCGCATCGTGGGGCGGGATACGCAGGCATTGACCGCCGAGGGCGTGACCAAGGCCGCTGTGGAAACGGTTGCCGAAAACGCCAGCGACGGCGTGATCGCGCCGCTGTTCTATATGCTGCTGGGCGGCGCTCCGCTGGCGCTGACTTATAAAGCTATCAACACCATGGACAGCATGGTGGGCTACAAAAACACGCAGTATCTTTATTTCGGCCGTGCGGCGGCAAAGCTGGACGATATTGCCAATTACCTGCCCAGCCGCATTGCCGCCCTGCTGTGGGTAGTCGCTGCCGCTCTGACCGGCAACGATGCCCGCAGCGCGTGGCACATCTGGCGGCGGGACAGGCGCAATCACGCCAGCCCCAACAGCGCCCAGACCGAGAGCGCCTGCGCCGGTGCACTGAACGTGCAGCTGGCCGGGCCCGCCTATTATTTTGGTGAATACTATCCCAAGCCCACCATCGGCGATGCCGTGCGTCCCATTGAGCCGGAGGATATCCGCCGCGCGGACCGCATGATGTACGCCGAAAGCCTGCTGGCGCTGGCGCTTGGGCTACTGATACGAGGTATTTTATGATGCAGCTGGTACATGGCGGCGACTGGGCAGGTTACCGGGCGCAATACGGACAGGACGCGCTGGATCTTTCGGCAAACGTCAGCCCGCTGGGACTGCCGGAAGGGGTGGCAAAGGCCATCACTGCTGCGCTTACCACCGCCGACCGCTACCCTGACCCCCTCTGCCGCGCCCTGCGGGCAAAGCTGGCAGTGCACGAGAAGGTGCCCGCAGAGCATATCCTTTGCGGCAACGGCGCGGCAGACCTCATCTTCCGGCTGGTGTGGGCGGCAAAGCCCCGCACCGCGCTGCTGCCCGCCCCTACCTTTGCGGAATATGCCGCCGCGCTGGAAACGGCTGGCTGCACCGTCCGGCGGCATTTTCTGCGCGAGGACGAAGATTTCGCAGTGACGGAAGCCTTTGTTTCCGCTGTGGACGAGGACACCGACATGGTATTCCTCTGCCAGCCCAACAACCCCACCGGGCAGCTGACTGCGCTGCCGCTGGTGGAAGCGCTGCTGCACCGGTGCGAAGCTTGCGGTGCGCTGCTGGTGGCAGACGAGTGCTTTCTGGACTTTCTGCCGGAAAGTGAGGTGCTGTCTGCCAAAAAGCTGCTGGCAAGCCCGAACCTTATCATCCTGAAAGCCTTTACAAAGCTGTACGGCATGGCCGGGGTGCGGCTGGGCTACTGCCTGTGCAGCAACATCGCCCTACTGGACAAAATGCAGACTGCCGGGCAACCGTGGGCAGTTTCCAGCCTTGCACAGGCGGCGGGGCTGGCGGCGCTGGACGAGACTGCTTATGTAACCCGGGTGCAGACGCTTATTGCGCAGCAGCGTTCTGCTTTGCGGGACGGCTTGCGCGCACTGGGGCTGCGGGTGCTGGATGGCAGCGCGAATTATCTGCTGTTTCAGGCATCGGAAACACTGGGCGACAGCCTGCGACAGCGCGGCATCGTGCTGCGCAGCTGCGGCAATTATCCCGGGTTAGACGGCAGCTGGTACCGCACTGCCGTGCGCACCGCGCCGGAAAACCAGCAGCTGTTAAAAGCCTTACAGGAGGTGCTTGCATGAGCCGGGCAAAATGCATTATGGTACAGGGCACGATGAGCGGTGCGGGCAAAAGCCTGCTGTGCACCGCGCTGTGCCGTATTTTTGCGCAGGATGGCTACCGGGTAGCCCCCTTTAAAAGCCAGAACATGGCGCTGAACAGCTTTGTCACCCGGGACGGGCTGGAAATGGGCCGCGCACAGGTGGTGCAGGCACAGGCCGCCGGCATGGAGCCGGATGTGCGCATGAATCCTATTCTGCTCAAACCCAGCAGCGATGTAGGCAGTCAGGTCATCATGAACGGCGAGGTGCGCGGACAGATGCCCGCAGCCGCCTACTTCAAGCTGAAAAAGAGCCTGATCCCGGACATTTTAGCCGCCTACAATAGTCTGGCCGAAGAGGTGGACATCATCGTCATTGAGGGCGCGGGCAGCCCGGCAGAGATCAACTTAAAGGCAGACGATATCGTCAATATGGGGCTGGCAAAGCTGGTGGATGCACCGGTGCTGCTGGCGGGAGATATCGACCGGGGCGGCGTGTTTGCGCAGCTGTACGGCACGGTAGAACTGCTGGAGCCCGCCGAGCGGGCACGCATCAAAGGGCTGGTCATCAACAAGTTCCGGGGCGATGCCGCCATCCTGAAGCCAGGCCTTACCATGCTGGAGGAAAAGACCCATCTGCCCGTGCTGGGCGTTGTGCCCTACCTGCGGGTGGATATCGAGGACGAGGACTCCCTCTCCTCCCGGCTGGAAAGCAACACCGCTGTCAAGCCGCTGGACGCTGCCATTCTGCGGCTGCCGCATATCTCCAATTTTACAGATTTTATGCCGCTGGAACAGCACCCGCTGCTGAGCGTGCGGTATGTGCAAAGCCCCCGGCAGCTGGGCGCACCGGATGTGGTCATTCTGCCGGGCACTAAAAACACCATAGACGACCTGCTCTGGCTGCGGCAGTGCGGGCTGGAAGCTGCGGTGCAGAAACTGGCAGCTTCCGGCACGCCGGTGCTGGGCGTGTGCGGCGGCTACCAGATGTTGGGCGAGACCCTTGCCGACCCCGAGGGCACTGAGAGCGGACGCAGCCAGACCGTGCGCGGGCTGGGGCTGCTGCCCATCCAGACGGTGTTTACGGATGCAAAGCACCGCACACAGGATACCGCCACCGTCACCGCGCCGCAGCTGGCAGGGGCAGTGCTGACCGGTTACCAGATCCATACCGGGCGCACCACTGTGCAGGGTGTGCCCTTCTGCCGCCTTGCAGACGGCAGCGCCGAGGGCTGCGTGCAGGGCAACGTGGCGGGCACTTATCTGCACGGCCTGTTTGACACCGGGGAGCTGACCGAAAAGCTGGTGCAGCTGCTGTGCAGCCGCAAGGGCATCTCCCCTGCCGAGGCGCCGCTGCTCTCCATGGAGGAGTACCGGCAGCAGCAGTTTGACCTGTTGGCGGACGGCGTGCGCAAGGCGCTGGACATGAACGCCCTGTACGCCGCCATGGGACTGGAAGGGAGGAACACCGTATGACCCCGCAGCACCATCTGCCCGCCGATATCGAACGGACAAGCCTTTCCATCATCACCGCAGAGCTGGACACACTGGGTCTGACCCCGCCGCCGGAAACTGCCGCCGTGGTCAAGCGGGTGATCCATACCACTGCGGATTTTGACTATGCCCGCAATCTGCGGTTTACCCCCGGCGCGGTGGCGGCGGGCGTGGCGGCGCTGCAAGCTGCTGCACCTATCGTTACTGACACCAACATGGCGCTTTCCGGCATTACAAAGCCGGGCCTTGCGCGGCTGGGCGGCACAGCGCTGTGCTACATGGCCGACCCGGAGGTAGCCGCACTGGCAAAGGCCAACGGCACCACCCGGGCGGTGGCGTCCATGCAAAGAGCCGCCGCTGAGCACCCCGGTGCTATCCTTGCGGTGGGCAACGCACCCACGGCGCTATTGACCATTGCCGACCTGATCGAAACCGCCGGGCTGCGCCCTGCGCTGGTCATCGGGGTGCCGGTGGGCTTTGTGAACGTTGTGGAGAGCAAGGAGCGGCTGTTTGAGGTGTGCACCGCCCACGGCGTGCCCGCCATTGTTGCCATGGGGCGCAAGGGCGGCAGCAACGTTGCCGCTGCCATCTGCAACGCGCTGGTGTATTCCGCCGCCGGGATGCTGGACCCCACCGACCGGGGATGGAAATAATAATATTATTGTTCGCGTTTGAAGTGCTCTGCGGCGCACTTTGAACGCTTTTTTCAGCCAATTCTCCCCTAGAGAGGTATACTTTCATTGGTTGTTATGGTATACTCGGCTTAGTTCAACAAATCGGGATTTATAAAGGAGAATATTGATGAAACTATTTTTATGTTCGCACTTTTCAAGTGTAGGAAGTCTGATAAAGGAAGAAATTGAAA
>OGKO01000919.1_pt1 | contig 19370 bp, 20 predicted proteins | sample 1572451 | NCBI WGS metagenome assembly OGKO01 (sample SAMEA2582089, study PRJEB24529) | metagenome | biome: Human gut stool | place: China | collected 2011 | reverse complement strand
TTGACGCGTATGGAAGATGATCATGATTTTGTTCGAGGAAAAACTCTTGTGATTGATGAGGGGCAAAAGATGGTTCTGGCTTTGGAACAATTTTCACGTCATCAAGTCAATCTTACTGTCCTGTTGCAACATATTCATCGAATTCTTGATAGTGGTAGTCAAAGCTTGCTTCAACAACGCTTGCTCGAAAATCTGCAGTTTGAAGTTAGCCATCTAATCCAAGAACATCAACAATTTCCTCAGAAGCAGTATAATCGCCAGCAATTAGATCGTTTGCTACAAACCATTTCTGAACTGGAAGGTGAAAGTGATTTGATGGAGATGTTGTCTCCACTGAAGACACCGCTTTACAGCCATTTCTGGCTTGAAACAGATTATTATCAAGAACATCGTGTGACTTATTTAAAGGCGTCACGCAAAGAGCTCTTAGAGCTTTCTGCTTATCTACCAAGTGCCCAAAAAGTGATAATTGTTTCAGCAACTATTGATGTGGGACCTGATGTAGATGTGGCTGATTTGTTGGGCTTAGATCAGGTACGCAAGGTTAGCCTCCCAATGGACACTTTACCCAATCAAGCTATTTGGATTGATCAAAGCATGCCTATGATTGGTATTGCTTCTGAGGAAGAGTATGAAGTTGCTCTTGCAAAGCGTCTCCAGAAGCTATCTGAAATGGAATATCCAATTTTAGTACTATTCACGTCTCGAAAGAGTATGATGGCTGTTTCAGATTTATTGGATCATAGGGAAGTTCGTCACCTAACTCAAGAGAAAAATGGGACTGCTTTTAATGTCAAAAAACGTTTTGATAGAGGTGAGACCAATCTCCTTCTTGGTATGGGGTCATTCTGGGAAGGTGTTGACTTTGCCCAACAAGATAAGGTAATCGAGGTTATTGCACGTCTGCCGTTTGACAATCCTAAGGATCCTTTCTATCAAAAGATTGAATTTTGGTTTTCTAAGCAAGGAAAGAGCACCTTTGATAGTTACAGTCTTCCCATGACGGTTTTACGTTTTAAACAAGCTATTGGACGTGCTCAAAGACGTCCAGAACAGCGCTCGGCTATTCTTCTTATGGATAATCGCCCGCTCGTTAAGAGTTATGGAAAACTATTTCTAAAAGAAGTGACACAAGAAGTTGCGCTTAAGCACGCTAAGTTCGAGGAAGTCAAAGAGGATATTCAGGATTTCTTAGAACAAGAAAGTTAACTTTTTAAAACCAACCTTTTCTAAGATTACTTAGGTTTTATAAATTTTACTGACTTATAAAAAAGATAGACTTAATTGCTCAATACTAGCTATATTGCTATGTAAAGATTTATCATTTTCTGATATAATAAATTCAGAAACTTTTTTAGGAGGCATTATGCGTAAACAACGTTCACCCTGGACCAAAAAGCAACAGTTCATTTTTGGAATAATTGTAATCGTTGTGACCTTAATTGCCTCTTTGACTGCTATTCTTATTGTAGCGACTAAGCCTTATGTAGACGCTGAAAAGAAGGTTATTGCCATAGCAGAGAGCAAAGCAGATATTAAGACTGTTACTGAATTTGATATCTACCATGGTGAGGCAACCTATTACGGACTTCTTGGAAAGTCTGGTCAAGGTGAGAAACTGGCTGTTATCGTGAGTCATGATTCAGGTGAGGTTGATATCTACAAGCAATCTGATGGTATAAGTAAGTCAGTGGCTAAGAAAGCTGCTAAGGCCTATGGTGCTAAGGATATATCCTATGTCCACCTAGGAAAATATGGCAAAACTCCTATTTGGGAAGTGAAGTCAGGAACCCAGTATTATCTGGTTGATTTTATCTCAGGTCAGGTTATTAAAGTGGAAGGACTATAATGAAATGACAAAATTATCAAATCGTGTATTACAAATGGAAGAAAGTGTTACTTTAGCTGCCAGTGCGCGTGCTAAAGCTCTTAAAGCTCAAGGACGTGATATCTTGAGTTTGACACTTGGTGAACCAGATTTTGTAACACCTAAGAACATTCAAGATGCTGCCATTGCCTCTATTGAAAATGGTAAGGCAAGTTTCTATACCGTAGCTTCTGGACTTCCAGAACTTAAGGATGCGATTAGCACTTACATGGAAAACTTCTATGGCTATGCTGTAAAACCAAATGAGGTTGTTGTCGGCACTGGTGCGAAGTTTATCTTATATGCTTTCTTTGCTACGGTCATCAATCCTGGTGATGAAGTCATTATTCCAACACCTTGCTGGGTTTCTTATGTAGACCAAGTTAAAATGGTTGAGGGTGTTCCGGTCACTTTCCAAACGACTGAAGCTAATCACTTTAAAGCAACGGTTGAACAACTTGAAGCGGCCCGTACTGAAAAAACCAAAGTTGTCTTGCTTAATTCTCCATCAAATCCAACAGGAATGATTTATAGTAAGGAAGAATTGCAAGCAATTGGTGACTGGGCGGTTGAGCACGATATCTTGATTTTAGCAGATGATATCTATGGCCGTTTGGTCTATAATGGCAACACCTTTACTCCAATTTCAAGTCTTTCAGATGCCATTCGTAAGCAAACAATCGTGATTAATGGTGTTTCCAAGACCTATGCTATGACAGGTTGGCGTGTTGGTTTTGCTGTCGGAGATCCAGAAATTATTTCAGGTATGGCTAAGATTATCAGTCAAACGACATCAAATCTTACAGCAGTTTCTCAATATGCTGCTATTGAAGCCTTAACAGGTGATCAGTCTTCTATCGAAGAAATGCGTCAAGCTTTTGAGGAACGTTTGAATACGATTTATCCACTCCTAGCTGAAGTGCCTGGTTTTGAAGTCATCAAACCTCAAGGTGCCTTTTACCTCTTCCCTAATGTTAAAAAAGCGATGGAAATCAAGGGCTACACAAATGTTAATGATTTTACAAACGCTATTCTTGAAGAGGCTGAAGTCGCTTTGGTAACAGGTGCAGGATTCGGCGCACCTGAAAATATTCGTCTTAGCTATGCAACAGACTTGGATACTTTGAAAGAAGCAGTCCGCCGAATCAAAGCCTTTATGGAAAAATAGAATTAATATAGATCAAAAGAAAAGAGAAGTAATTACATGTCTAAACAATTAGTTTCAATTATTGATGTGCCTAAACACGTGGGCGAAGAAATCACTATCGGTGCATGGGTAGCTAACAAATCAGGTAAAGGGAAATTAGCCTTTCTTCAATTGCGTGATGGAACTGCCTTCTTCCAAGCGGTAGCTTTCAAACCTAACTTCATCGAAAAATACGGTGAAGAAGAAGGTACTGAAAAATTTGATACTGTTAAACGCCTTAGCCAAGAAACATCAGTTTATGTGACTGGTGTGGTCAAAGAAGACGAACGTTCAAAATTTGGTTACGAGTTGGATGTGACAGCAGTAGAAGTCATCGGTGAATCACATGATTACCCAATCACACCAAAAGAACACGGAACTGACTTCTTGATGGATAATCGTCACCTTTGGTTGCGTTCACGTAAACAAATGGCTGTTCAACAAATTCGTAATGCGATTATTTACGCAACATACGAATTCTTTGATAAAAATGGTTTCATCAAATTTGATAGTCCAATTTTGTCAGGAAATGCAGCTGAAGATTCAACAGAATTGTTTGAAACGGATTACTTTGGTACACCTGCTTACCTAAGCCAATCTGGTCAGCTTTACCTTGAAGCTGGTGCTATGGCTCTTGGTCGTGTATTTGACTTTGGTCCTGTTTTCCGTGCCGAAAAATCTAAAACACGCCGTCACTTGACTGAGTTCTGGATGATGGATGCTGAGTATTCATTCTTGTCACATGATGAGTCACTTGATTTGCAAGAAGCTTATGTTAAGGCTCTTATTCAAGGTGTTATTGATCGTGCGCCACAAGCTCTTGAAATCCTTGAACGTGATGTAGATCTTCTTAAGAAATACATTGCTGAGCCATTCAAACGCGTGTCTTATGATGAAGCTATCGACCTTCTTCAAGCGCATGAAAATGATGAAGATACAGATTATGAGCACCTTGAACATGGGGATGACTTCGGTTCACCACACGAAACTTGGATTTCAAACTATTTTGGTGTTCCAACATTCGTTGTTAATTATCCAGCAAGCTTCAAGGCCTTCTACATGAAGCCAGTTCCTGGTAATCCTGAGCGCGTTCTTTGTGCAGACCTTTTGGCACCAGAAGGTTATGGTGAAATCATCGGTGGTTCAATGCGTGAAGATGACTACGATGCTCTTGTAGCTAAAATGGATGAACTCGGAATGGACCGTTCAGAATACGAATTCTACCTTGACCTACGTAAATATGGTTCAGTACCACACGGTGGTTTTGGTATCGGTATTGAACGTATGGTTACTTTCGTAGCTGGAACAAAACACATCCGTGAAGCTATTCCATTCCCACGTATGTTGCACCGTATCAAACCATAAGTAAAATTCTTTAGGAGTGCAAAAGTATGAAAAGATGGTTACTTGGTCTTTTGGCCTTACTTTGTATGGTTTCAATGGTAGCTTGCAGCAAGTCTGCTCCCTCACTAGAGGGTGAATGGCATGCACAAGATGCCTTAAAGAAGGATTATACGATTGTCTTCAAGAAAGATAAGGTCAAGATTGGTGAGCAGGATTATAACTATACAGTTGATGGTCCCAAGTCTAAAGATGACTTTACTTATTATTCGCTAAAAGTAAAAGATCAGGGAAAAGAAACGTCTTATACAGTATTTTTTCCAACTAAATCCAAAGAGGTTTCTCTCTTTCTGGAACCAAACGATGAGAAAGAGCCCCTTAAGGGTCAAATGCTCTTTGCACTTAATAAAAAAGATAAACCAGACTACTATAGCTATGTCAAAAAGTATCTGAAATAGTAGGAGAAGGATTAGCCTAGGGCTGATTCTTTTCTTTTTGGAATTATATGTTTCAATTTTCAGAATATTTTGTTATAATAGCAACATATTAGTCAAAGGAGAACTATCATGGCAAAAACTATTCATACTGATAAAGCACCAGCAGCAATCGGACCTTATGTCCAAGGTAAAATTGTAGGCAACCTTTTGTTCGCTTCTGGTCAAGTACCATTGTCACCAGAAACAGGTGAAATCATTGGTGAAACAATTCAAGAACAAACAGAACAAGTTCTTAAAAATGTTGGTGCTATTTTGGCAGAAGCAGGAACAGACTTTGATCACGTTGTTAAAACAACTTGCTTCCTAAGTGACATTAACGATTTCGTTCCATTTAACGAAGTGTATGCAACTGCCTTTACATCTGATTTCCCAGCACGTTCTGCGGTAGAAGTGGCACGCTTGCCAAAAGATGTTAAAATCGAAATCGAAGTTATTGCTGAGATTGATTAATGAAGAGAGCCTTGGCTCTTTTCTTTTTTTCTCAACTATGATAGACTATTAAAGATAAATCATTTTCGATGTTTGGGAGACACCATCGCTAAAAAAAACCATTACTGGCGTTTTTTTGGCTCCCCCAAGGGGCCTTTTTATGTGTCTCAGACATCACGAATAAAGAGGAATATTATGAAACGTCGATCAGCTTTGGTCGTCTTTAGTGGCGGTCAAGATTCTACTACTTGCCTATTTTGGGCGCTAAAACATTATGAAACAGTTGAATTAGTTACTTTTGCTTATGGCCAACGTCATAGCTTGGAAATTGAAGTAGCTAAAGAGATTGCGCAAGAGCAAGGGCTTAAACACCATGTTTTGGATATGTCTTTGCTTGGTCAAATCACTGAAAATGCCTTAACATCTGATATTGAGATTGAGGCAGAAGAAGGTGAAGTTCCTAATACCTTTGTGGACGGGCGTAATCATCTTTTCCTTTCTTTTGCAGCTATTCTAGCTAAGCAACGTGGTATTACTGATATTGTTACGGGTGTTTGTGAGACAGACTTTTCTGGTTATCCAGACTGTCGTGATGTTTTTGTCAAATCGCTTAATGTCACACTTAATCTTGCCATGGCCTATGATTTTGTTATCCAAACCCCTCTCATGTGGTTAGATAAGGCTGAGACTTGGGCTTTGGCTGACCAACTTGGAGCTTTTGACTATGTTCGTGAAAAAACGCTAACTTGCTATAACGGTATTATTGGAACTGGTTGCGGGGAATGCCCTGCCTGTCACTTGCGTCAAAAAGGTCTTGAAAAATATCTAGCAGAAAGAGGAGAAGCTTAATGTTCTTTGCACCGAAAGAAATCAAGAAAGAAACAGGTGAGTCCTTGGTTTATAATCCTCACCGTACAATGGTTTCTAAAGAGTTTACTTTTGATGCTGCCCACCATCTCTTTAATTACGAAGGAAAATGCAAGTCACTTCATGGCCATACCTATCATCTTCAAATTGCAGTTAGTGGCTACTTGGATGAGCGTGGCATGACCTACGATTTTGGTGACCTTAAGCGCATTTATAAGGATCATTTGGAACCTCAGTTAGATCACCGTTATCTCAATGAGACTCTGCCTTATATGAATACAACTGCGGAAAATATGGTTTTCTGGATTTTCCAGACGACGAGTCAACATCTGCCAGAGGAGAGAGGACTTCGTTTGGAATATGTGCGTCTTTATGAAACACCAACAGCCTTCGCAGAGTTTAGACGGGAGTGGTTGGATGACTAGAGAACGTGTACTCAAACTGCCAGTGCTTGAAATTTTCGGACCGACTTTTCAAGGGGAAGGCCGAGCTATCGGTCAAAAGACCATGTTTGTAAGGACAGCAGGATGTGATTACCATTGTGATTGGTGTGATTCTGCCTTTACTTGGGATGGGTCAGAGAAGCCAATACGTATGACAGCTGATGAAGTTATTGAGGCTTTAGATGCGCTAGGAACTTATGACTATGTTACTCTGTCTGGAGGAAACCCAGCTCTTTTAGCGGCAAATATGGCTGAACTCGTTTCAAAACTCAAGGCTAGAGGAGTGACTTTGGCCGTTGAAACTCAGGGTTCTCGCTGGCAGGAGTGGCTCAAGGATATTGATCAAGTAACCTTAAGTCCTAAACCACCATCATCCAAGATGGAAGTCAATATGGAAACCCTTGACTTTATTGTTTCACAACTTGATCCTGATAAAGTTACCTTCAAAGTTCCTGTTTTTGACGATGATGATTTAGCCTTTGCTAAAATGATTCAGGAACGTTATCAGCCAGATGTCATGTTTCTTTCGGCTGGTAATCCTGAACCGAAAGCAGAAGGTAATATTGTCCAACATCAATTAGGTCGCCTCAAAGAGCTTTGGGAGACAGTAGCTGCTGATGACTCATGGGGCAATGTGCGTGTTCTCCCTCAGCTTCATACTCTACTCTATGATAATGAGCGCGGAGTCTAATCTTCACATTCTATAAACTTAGAATTGATAGTTTTTTTACTTTTTTAATGATTAACATTAGAAATTTAGATTAAAAATTGACCATATAAAGGTCTATAATAATTAACAACAAAGGAAGAAAAATGTCACAACAAGAAGAAATGAAAAACCTCACTCTCCTTGGTAATAAGGAGACACCTTATATTTTTGAATACTCTCCACAAGTCTTGGAGTCTTTTGATAATCGTCATACTGATAATGATTACTTTATCAAATTCAACTGTCCAGAATTTACATCACTTTGTCCTATTACTGGGCAACCTGATTTTGCAAATATTTATATTTCTTATATTCCAGACCAGCTCTGCGTTGAGTCTAAATCTCTAAAGCTTTACCTCTTTAGTTACCGTAATCACGGAGATTTCCATGAAAACTGTATTAATACCATTGGTAAAGATTTGGTGGAGCTTTTGAACCCTCGTTACTTGGAAGTTTGGGGTAAATTTACACCTCGTGGTGGTATTTCGATTGACCCTTATTATAATTACGGTCGTCCAGAAACTAAGTATGAAAAGATGGCAGAGCAACGTCTCTTTAATCACGATCTTTACCCAGAAAATATTGATAATCGTTAATGTCAAGCTAAAAGTCCTTATGCAAATAATGGGCTTTTTTTCTTGGTTAAACACCTGTCTTTAGGGCGTAAAAGAGGTCCGCCTAACCGTTTTTCACAAAGAAAGTTAGGTCTTTGTTAGTCTTCTATTGGTTTAGTCTGAGAAACTTCTATTATTAAAATAATTTGACAATAGAAGTTTTATTTCTTACAATTAAGGTGTAAATGGAAATGTAAGCGATTGCTTATGAAAGGTATACTTGTTTTTAAAAAGGGGATGAAGACAATGAGAAAAAGTTTACGTCTATTTTCGTGTGCTGTTTTAGGGGCAGCCATATTAGCGCCAACGGTAGTTGGTAATAATCATGCACAGGCTGATAGTTATTATGGCCGAGGTTACTATAATAACTATTCTTATAATCCATGGTATAACAACTATTATCCAAACTATGGTTATAACTACGGATACAATGGCTATTATCCAGGCTATAATTACAATTATGGCTATAACTACGGTTACAATAATTACTATCCAAACTATAACTATGGCTATAATTATAACTATAATTACGGCTATAACAACTATAATCCTGGTTACAACAACTACAACGAATCAGGTACTTACCGCTATAGCAATGGTTATTTGTACTACATTTTGAGTGATGGTAGCTACTATGTTAACTATAACGGTCGTTGGGTTCGTGGTGGTGACTATAATAACAACAATAGTGGTTCTAACAATACACCAACGACAGGTTATGAGGTTTTGAGAAATGACCCTCACTACCGTTATGAAAATGGTACTCACTATTATTTGAAAGATAATGGCGATTATTACTATTATTCAAATGGTAAGTGGGTACTTGTTAAGGCTTCAAGCACAGATTCTGAAGCTCCAACAACTTCAACTGTAGATTCAACTTCATCAGCAAGCTCAGAAGCACCATCAACCGTAAATTCAAGCTCATCTGCAACTTCAGAGGTACCATCAACCGTAGATTCAACGTCATCTGCAACTTCAGAGTCACCATCGATGGTTGATTCAACGTCATCAGCAACTTCAGAAGCACCATCAACTGTAGATTCAACTTCATCAGCAAGTTCAGAAGTAGCGTCAACTGTAGATTCAACCTCTGCCACAACTTCAGATGCTGCTTCAACAGGTAATTCAACTTCAGTAATCACCTCAGACTCAGTTGCTACTTCTGAGACAGGTTCAACATCAGAAACAAGTTCTGAAGCTCCTGAACTTGAAAAACCACCGTATGCGCCTGAAACAAACATTGACTATGATAAGTTGCCAAAACCAACATTGCCACCAACAGATTATCGCATGTATTCAGATCCACGATTTGTAGATGACAACGGTACCTATTACTACCGTGTGGCATTGACAGATGAAGATAATGCGCGTGGTATCGATGGTTACTACAAATGGGTTGATGGTAAATGGAAACTCTACAATGGTACTGCCAATGATGACCCTGAGCTTGATCCAGATTTCCATAAACCAGCAGGAAACGACGAATACATGTACGATGACAATGCATCAAGTGTTAAGTTGTATTCTGAAAATGTAGTTGGTACTGGTAAAGCTGGTGAAGCTCTTCCATTCCAAAATGTGGATGAATTCAAAGATTATGTTATTAAGAATTTTGCTCCAAAATTCTTAGATAATGCTGGCTGGGATTGTAATGTAACTTGGGAAATTGAAGATGTTGACAACTTCAACGCTTCTAAGGGCAGTGCTTGGGCACGTGACTATGTTATTACAGCTAATCTCAAGAGCGGTGTTGACGACAAAAAATATAGTGATGTTGAATTTGGTTATGTTAAATTTGTTTATCATGTAGAACCAACTGAAAACTCTGATTATGTTGAAGTTGACTCAGCTAAGGCTGCCTTTAATGAAATCAATGCTCAACGTACAGCTGCTGGTTTGCCAGCACTTACATGGTCTGATGATCTTTACAATAGCACAACCCTTCCACATGCCAAAGATATTTCACACACTTACAACAGTGATGGTATTGTTTACCGTCGTGAATCTGATGGTTCAGTTGTAGCCAATAAATGGTTGAGTAGTGGTATTCGTGAACTTCTCATGAGTCCAGATGCTACTCAAGCAGCAGTAGCTTGTGTTGTCGCTGGTGACGGTACTTACTACTGGACTTTAAATTACCAATAAGAAGAGTTTAAATTAATTGTCCCAATAATGGAGGAGTCTGAGGTTAGTCTTGGACTCTTTTCCTTTATCTATTGAACGTTTAAGCTTTCAATATGGTATAATAGAGCCTAGAAAGAAGGCGAAAATATGCAGGTTAAGAGAGTTCAGGATTATATCTCTAAAGAGTGGTTCGATGAAACCGATGGTTCCTATTTCGAACGTCTAAATAGTCGTTTGCAGGTGCTTTTGAAAAAAGATTACCCTGATTTACAAGGACATGATTTTATTAGTAATATCAGTCTTTTGGATTATAGGTTGGTTTTTCTTGATGAAGTTATTGCAAATGCTAATGAGAAAAACGAACATGTTCGGGAAACCGTTCACGATGTGACCAAGAGTTTATTGTACGAGGATCAAGACATCCAGGAACAGTTGGATAGTAGGATTACTTTTGGTCAAAAAGTGGCGGATGAAGTGGCCCGATTTGGTGGATCTTGGACTTTTATCTTGTCATTCGTTGCTTTTATGGCCATTTGGATGGGGCTGAATGTTGTTCAACCCTTTGGGATTGCCTTTGATAAGTATCCATTTATTCTGTTGAATCTGGCCTTGTCTACTCTAGCGGCCGTTCAGGCACCATTGATTATGATGAGTCAGAATCGAGCATCGGATTATGACCGTTTACAAGCGCGTAACGACTATCACGTCAATACCCAGTCTAAGGAAGAAATCCGACTTTTGCATGAAAAAATAGACCACTTGGTTCAACAAGACCAATCAGATCTTCTGACAATTCAAAAATTGCAGACAGAAATGATTATGGGGGTTAGCCAACAAGTTGAGAAGATGTCAGACGTTATTCGTGTCTTGAAAGAAGAAAGATTAGAAAGGGAGTCTCATGGGAACGAAAAAAATTAATTTAGTTGTTGTAACAGGGATGAGTGGTGCAGGTAAGACTGTAGCAATTCAATCCTTTGAGGATATTGGATACTTCACCATTGATAATATGCCCCCCTCTTTGGTACCTAAGGTTATCGAATTGGTAAAACATAGTGAAGAGACAGACAAGATTGCTCTTGTTGTTGACATGCGTAGTCGCTTGTTCTTCGATGAGATTAACGATATTCTGGATAAATTGGAAAGTAATGAGGAACTTAATTTCAAGATTCTATTCTTGGATGCCACTGATGGTGAATTGGTTTCTCGTTATAAAGAGACACGTCGTAGCCACCCATTGGCGGCAGATGGTCGTGTTTTGGATGGCATTAAGCTTGAGCGTGAGCTTTTGTCACCGCTTAAGAGTTTGAGTCAAAACGTGGTTGATACGACAGAATTAACCCCACGCCAGTTGCGTAAGGCTATTTCTGAACAGTTCTCATCTGAACAAGACCAATCTTCTTTCCGTATTGAAGTTTTGAGTTTTGGTTTTAAATATGGATTGCCATTGGATGCAGATTTGGTTTTTGATGTCCGTTTCTTGCCAAACCCTTATTATGATCCTGCACTTCGTAACCTCACAGGTTTGGATAAAGAGGTTTTTGATTACGTCATGAACCATAAGGAATCAGAAGAGTTTTACAATCATTTGACACAGCTTATCAAACCAATCTTGCCTGGATACAAGAAAGAAGGTAAGTCTGTTCTTACCATTGCTGTTGGCTGTACAGGTGGTCAACACCGTAGTGTAGCCTTTGCACATCGTCTGGCCCAAGACCTAAAAAATGATTGGACAGTCAATGAAACTCATCGTGATAAGGATCGACGTAAGGAGACAGTGAATCGTTCATGAAAAAACCAAGAATTACAGTAATAGGTGGGGGAACTGGTATCCCAGTCATTCTTCGTAGTTTGCGTCATAAGGATGTTGATATCACTGCTGTGGTAACTGTAGCTGATGATGGCGGTTCTTCGGGAGATTTGCGTGATATCATGCAGCTGACACCTCCAGGGGATTTGCGTAATGTTTTGGTAGCTATGAGTGATATGCCTAAACTTTATGAAAGAGTTTTCCAATATCGTTTTGATAAAACCGATGGTGCTTTGGCTGGTCATCCACTCGGAAACCTAATCATCGCTGGAATTTCAGAAATGCAGGGATCTACCTATAATGCCATGCAGCTTCTGACGAAGTTCTTCCACGTTACAGGAAAAATTTATCCTGCTAGTGAGACAGCTTTGACGCTTCATGCCGTTTTTCAAGATGGTCATGAAGTAGCAGGGGAGAGTAGTATTGCCCAGTATGATGGCATGATTGAACGCGTTTATGTGACCAATACCTATAATGACGAAGAGCCTAAGGCCAGTCGTAAGGTTGTTGATGCTATTATGAATAGTGATATGATTGTTTTAGGTCCTGGATCTCTTTATACATCGATTTTGCCCAACCTAGTTATACCAGAGATTCGTCAGGCTCTTATCGAGACCAAGGCTGATGTGACTTACATTTGTAATATTATGACTCAGTACGGAGAAACTGAACAATTCTCAGATGCCGACCATGTGGCTGTTCTTAATCGTCATCTTGGCTCTGATGTGATTGACAATGTCCTAGTTAATATTAAGAAAGTACCTAAGGAATACATGGCTAGTAATAAATTTGATGAATACCTTGTTCAGGTTGAGCATGATTTTGAGGGCTTACGTCGTGAAGCTAAAACAGTTGTGTCTTCTAATTTTTTGCGACTTGAAAATGGTGGTGCCTTCCACCATGGTGACTTGGTAGTGGATGAGCTCATGCATCTAGTGAGGAACAAGTCATGAGTTTCACAATTAAGGTTAAAGAAGAGATAATTGCTGCTTCAAGCAAAGACAAGGCTGAATTGTCAGCATTGATTAAGATGTCTGGTTCGGTTGGATTGACTAATCAAGGCTTGACTCTTTCCATCTCAACAGAAAATGCAAAGATTGCGCGACATATCTACCAATTAATGGAAAGTCGTTATCAGAGTAATCCTGAATTGAGACATCACAACAAGACCAATCTCAAGAAAAATCGTGTTTACACGGTTTTTGTCGCTGACCATGTCAATGATATTTTGTCCGATTTACAATTGGCGGATTCTTTCTTTGGCTTTGAAACAGGTATTGAAACATCAGTAATGGAAGATGACGAAGCTGGAAGATCCTATTTACGAGGCGCTTTTTTGGCGACTGGAACAGTACGTGATCCTGAAAAAGGCCGTTATCAATTAGAAATTTTTTCCGTTTACCAAGACCACGCAGAGGATTTAGCTTCTCTCATGAAAAAATTTATGCTCGATGCTAAGGTTTTGAGTCATAAAAATGGGTTTGTGACCTATCTTCAAAAAGCTGAGGACATTATGGATTTTCTCCTTGTTATCGGCGCAATGAACTCTAAGGATGCCTTCGAAGAGGTCAAAATTATGCGAGAAACCAGAAATGATCTGAATCGTGCCAATAATGCGGAAACAGCCAATATTGCTAGAACGATTAGTGCTAGCATGAAAACAATTAATAATATTATCAAGATTATGGATACGGTTGGCTTGGAGATTTTACCGGTGGAGCTGCGCCAAATTGCCCAACTCCGTATTGCCAACCCAGATTACTCTATCCAGCAGATCGCAGATAGTATAGAACCTCCTCTGACCAAGAGTGGTGTTAACCATCGTCTCAGAAAAATCAATAAGATTGCGGACGATTTGTAAGTAGAAAGGAAGCTTTTATGGCTTGTACAACGATTTTAGTAGGTAAGAAAGCCTCATATGACGGCTCTACCATGATTGCACGTACTGAGGATTCTCAATCAGGCGTTTTTACGCCCAAAGAATTTCTCGTCGTGACCCCTGAAGACCAACCGCGTCATTACCAGTCTGTGCTTAGCAATTTTTCAATTGATTTGCCAGATAATCCTCTACGTTATACCTCTGTCCCAGATGCGCTTGGGAAAGACGGTATCTGGGGTGAAGCTGGTATTAACTCAGCTAATGTTGCCATGAGTGCAACAGAAACAATCACGACTAATGCGCGTGTTCTCGGCGCTGATCCTCTTGTTAAAGATGGTTTTGGAGAAGAGGATATGTTGACTTTGGTCTTGCCATATATCAAGACGGCGCGTGAAGGTGTCCTTCGTTTGGGACAACTCCTTGAAACTTACGGAACTTACGAGTCTAATGGGATTGCTTTTTCAGACACTGAAGAAATTTGGTGGTTGGAAACAATTGGTGGTCACCATTGGATTGCAAGACGTGTTCCAGACGATGCCTATGTTACTAACCCAAACCAACTTGGTATCGATCACTATGAGTTTGAAAATCCAGACGATTATCTTGCCTCACCAGACATTCGAAATTTTATTAATAAACATCACTTGGATTTGACTTATTCTAATGAACACTTTAATCCACGTTATGCTTTTGGTAGCCAACGAGATAAGGATCGTCATTATAATACACCACGCGCCTGGGCTATGCAGAAATTTTTGAACCCAGAAAAAGACTATGATCCAAAATCATTCTTTATTCCATGGTGCCAAAAACCATACCGCAAAATTACAGTTGAAGATGTTAAATACGTTTTGAGTCTTCATTACCAAGATACGCCTTATGATCCTTATGGACCTCAAGGAGATGCCGTGAGTCAACGCCAATTCCGTCCAATCGGTATTAACCGTACTAGTCAAACAGCTCTCTTGCAAATGCGTCCTAACAAACCATCAGAAACAACTGGTATTCAGTGGTTAGCCTATGGATCAATGCCATTTGGTACAATGGTGCCATTCTGGACTCAGGTCGGAACAACACCTGCTTATTTCCGTCAAACAACTGATAAAGTAGATACAGGCAATTTCTACTGGAGTAATCGTTTGATTGCTGCTATCTGTGATCCTCATTTCCAACAGCATGAGGCTGATTTGGATGCTTATGTAGAAACAACGATGGCTCTTGGCCATGCTATGATTAATCATGTCGACAATGCTTTAGCAAATGGTGAGAGTATTGATTTTGAATCTGAAAATCAAAAAATTAGTGATAAGATTCAGTCAGAAACAGATAAACTATTGGCAAAAGTCTTAGATGATGCAAGTAACTTGATGACTAATCGTTTTTCTATGAGTGATTAAAGTCATCAAAAAAACCTTTCCAATTTTATGGAAAGGTTTTTTCGTAGTCTAACCTTACTTGTTTTCTTCATCCAGTTTCGAGAGGAGTTGGTAAAGTGTAATGAAAAAGAAAAGATTGACTGAAATGAGAAGGCCTGATGCCCATGGCAAATCGCTTTCTAAATTTCGAAGAGGTGAATTCCAAGCAAAGTGTGCCGCAAAAGCACCGCAAGCATAAAGCATACCAATAAGACTGTACTTGGAATTAATGAGTTTTTGACGTGAACGCCATATAAGGACTAGCCCCATAGCAAGGAAGGACGTGTAAAGCCAGTGAGACGATACAGCACCAATAGTTCGACCAAGAATCCCTGAAATCGTATAAGAAAAACCATCAGGCAAATCTGAAAGAATATAGGAGAAATCTTCACTAATCTGGAAGCCAAGACCTGCCGTAATAGCGACAAGCAAGAGTCCTTTGTAACTTTTTGTTGGCACCATATAGATAGCAAAGAGAAAAGCAGCTAGTTTGAGGGGTTCTTCAACTAGGGGGGCCATAAGGGCATCCTCAAAGCGGTAGAAGAAACTCTTTGAAGAAAGATGAGCAGTCACCCAGTCGTGAGAAATGGTATTGGCATAACCAGCTATCCATCCTGTAATAAAGACTCCACCAATTAGAGCAAATATGAGAACAAGTGGTTTCACCTGCCATCTCTTACCTAAGTATCGAACCAGAAATATTCCTGGTAGGATATAACATAAGGCAATTAGTGTTGATAGTCCAATAATACCGTATGCTGAACCAGACAAGGCACCTGAGGTGTATGATTGTGTATCATAAGTCAGGCCAATGGATGCAAGCAATAAAAAAAGATATAGGGTTAATTTACGAAACATGTATAACCTACTTTCCAAATGATATTTCCAGTATATCAAATAATTCTTTTTCATCGAAATATTTCAATTTTTTTATTTTAGTACTTGCAAAATAAATGAAGTGTGATATACTTAACCAGTAAACTATTAACTGGTTAAGTATTTTGAAAGGAATATCATGAAAAAGAAACGCATTTTTGGCCTAGCAGGAATAGCAGCAGTTGTTTTAGCTGCTGGTGCAGGTATTTATTATACGACTAGTCACCACGGTTCAAAAGGAAATAGCGACTTGAAGGTTGTGACCAGCTTTTACCCTGTTTATGAATTTACAAAGCAGGTTGTTGGCGATGAGGGAGAGGTGTCTTATCTTATTCCCGCTGGTAGTGAAGCCCACGATTTTCAACCATCTACTAAGAATGTCGCTGACATTGAAAAAGCAGATACTTTCGTCTACCTAAATGAAAATATGGAAACCTGGGTTCCAAAAGTTGAAAAGTCTATCAACACTAAAAATACAAAAATCATTAAGGCAAGTCAAGGCATGGTTCTCTTACCTGGAACAGAGGAAGAAGATCATGATCACGGTGGAGAAGAGCATCACCACGAATATGATCCTCATGTTTGGCTCTCACCTAAACGTTCTCAAAAATTAGTTGAAACTATTAGGGACGGTTTGATTGCTCAGCATCCAGATAAAAAAGCAGTCTTTACAACCAATGCCGAGAAATATCTTAAAAAATTAAAGACTTTAGATAAGGAGTATACTGAAGCCTTTAGTCAAGCGAAACAGAAAAGTTTTGTTACCCAGCACTCAGCTTTTGCCTACCTTGCTTTAGATTACGGTTTGACACAAGTACCAATTTCAGGTGTTTCAGCTGAATCTGATCCATCTGCAAAACGTATCGCTAGCCTTTCTAAGTATGTCAAAGAATATGACATTAACTATATCTACTTTGAGGAAAATGCTTCAAGTAGCGTTGCCAAAACCTTAGCTAATGAAGTAGGAGTTAAGACAGCAGTTTTAAATCCAATTGAATCACTAACTAAGGAACAGTTGAAAAAAGGTGAAGATTATGTCAGTGTTATGACTGAGAATCTTAAAAACCTTCGTTTAACAACAGATGTTGAAGGTAAAGCTATCCAACCTGAAACAGGAAGCGATGATAAGAAAACAGTCCAAAATGGTTACTTTGATGACAAAGATGTCAAAGATAGGGAACTTTCTGATTGGTCTGGTGAATGGCAATCGGTCTATCCTTACCTCCAAGATGGTACTTTAGATCAAGTATTTGAATACAAAGCTCTATTGAATAAGGATAAAACCGCACAAGAGTATAAAGAGTACTACACTAAGGGCTATCAAACAGATGTTTCTAAAATTGCTATTGATGGTAAAAAGATGACCATGACTTTCACAAAGAATGATGGAAGTAGCGTGACACACACTTATCGTTATGATGGTTATAAGATTTTGACCTATGCTTCTGGTAAAAAAGGTGTCCGTTATCTCTTCACAGCAACTGACAGTCAAGCAGCAGATAACCCTTACCAGTATGTCCAATTTTCAGATCATCAAATAGATCCAACAACTTCAGCACATTTCCATATTTTCTTCGGAAATAGTAGCCAAGATGAGATTCTAAAAGAGATGGATAATTGGCCAACTTACTATCCTGGAAAACTTAGTGGCTTTGAAATTGCCCAAGAAATGGTTAGTCATTAATACTAGAATTGCACTCATTCGTGAGTGTTTTTCTTTTTTTAAAAAATCTTTCATTTCTTAAACTCTTAGAAAATCGCTAGTGTCATTATTTTTAAATAGAAATTTAAAGCATGGTATTTTTTCTAAAAAAATCCTGTAAAAAATTAAATAATTACTACATTTTTTCATTCTTTAGTGGTACAATAATAGTACGATTTTCAGATGACCAGGAGAGACCCATGAACCAGTATTTAGTAGCGATACATTATATTCAACTGCTTCAAGCAGAACTCGATATTCTAAATCATGATGCACGCTTGCTTTTTGATTTAAAGATTGAACCAAATCTTGCTAAACGAGAGCTTGCTGACTTGAAAGTATCCCTATCTAAATTATCTGACAAAAACCTTTATATCGAAGGTACAATCTGGTATCAACCAAGTTTGTTTGCAATCATTGATCAAAATTTAGGGGTTATTGATGACTGGCTCAAGGAATTAGATGACTTCTTTGAATTTACCTATAGTACAACAGTTTTCACTGTTTTGAAAGAAAATGAAAATCGAAGTTACGACTTATTACTTGGTCTCTATAGCCGTCTGGAATACGTTATCTCAGAAATAAAAAATAGCCGTTAGATGACTAACGGCTTTTAGTATATAGAAAAATATAGGTTCTGTTTTAAATATCAAATAATTTGACAAAATACCCAAATGTGTGTAAAATAAAATTTGAAAATACTCTAATAAAAAGAATGTTAAGTTAAAGGAAGATAATAACTAAGTGAGTAAACAGGGGTTGAAATTGGGGGCTTTTGTTAAATATTATTTAGTGAGCCTTGCGTCACTGAGCTTTTTATGTCTTATTTTGTATGGGCTATATTCTTTAAACGGGATTATTCCTTATTCTCTAGACAGAACTTCAAGTCATGAAGTAAAGCATTATTCAGGGCAGACCACCTCTTCGGTAAAAAAAGATGGTGATTATAAGGTTCAGGATATTAGTGGTGAAACTAAGAGCTACAATGTTGATTTGAAAGTAACAAACGATGGGGACAAGGTTATTCAAACCTATGTCTTTGAGTATAAAAAATGATTCTATAATAAAAACTCACAAACTTAGCAAGATTGTGAGTTTTTTAGATGTCTTTTACCAAAGTCCTAATAGCTTTTGCATGAGAAGAGAAGCAAGACTGATTAATAACCAGCAAACTCCTCCCACTAGAAGTGCTGAGCCTCCTTTAGTGATTAGTTTTTTGAGATTTGTTTGGAAACCGATAGCTGCCATGGCCATAATAATCATAAATTTCGAAAGGTCTTTTAAAGGTGAAAAGACGGCAGGTGTTACACCGAGTGACATTGAAACAGTTGTAATCAGTGAGGCCAAAAGGAACCAAAGGATAAAGTTAGGCACTGCTTTGGCTAGCGAGAATGCTTCCTTTGTATTGTCCTTTCGAGACTGCCATACAGAAAGCCCAAGAGTTATAGGGATGATAGCAAGCGTTCGAGTCAACTTAACAATTGTTGCCTGCTCTAGAATGGATGTTCCATGTAAGCTATCCCAAGAACTGGCTGTAGCAGTTACAGAAGAAGTATCGTTGACAGCTGTTCCAGCAAATATGGCAAAGCCTTGATTACTAAGTCCCAACCA
>OGKO01000914.1_pt1 | contig 19474 bp, 18 predicted proteins | sample 1572451 | NCBI WGS metagenome assembly OGKO01 (sample SAMEA2582089, study PRJEB24529) | metagenome | biome: Human gut stool | place: China | collected 2011 | reverse complement strand
ACCACTTAGAAATGCTGGCTTTCGATACTCCATACTCAGCGGTGATGCTTTTGTACTCTGATTGTTCTTTCCATCATGCTTCGCCCTCCATATTCTGTCTGATTGGAATTTCCATCACAACATTCGGAACAGGCTTTTTATGGCTTTCTTCCTCATTGGTAAAGATATACAGCCATTCTATTCCATCCTCTGCTGCTACGGTATCCATGTGAAGCCTTACTTCCTGGTCCAACGTCAGCTTGTCTCCTTCCTGCAAAGTCCTAACATCAAGATTAGGAAACATTTCTCCGCTTACTGTTACAAACGGCACCCATCCCTGTCCATCGTTCATTATGCGAAAACATACTGCTGTGATCACATCTATAAAACTCTCATGATTCTGATTTTCATAAAGATTACTTATGGCATTTTCTATCAGATCATTACCACATAATCCCTCATATCTTCCTTGGACGCTCCGCTTCTGGCAAGAAATATACAGCTTGCTGTTGCTTCTGCTCCTTTGATTCCTTACGGATGGTTGTGTGTGACTGCTGCCGTCCACCTTGCGACCTCTCGCGTTCTTTCAATCGTATGATATAACCAGCCTGCCGCTGATACTCTCATTGCGGATCCGTGCCACTTGCACATATCGGATTTGGATTAGCAGTATTGACAATAGCATCCGCCTTTACTTTTGTAATATCATTTCGGACAATCTTAAATGGCATATGGCACCTCCTTCGTTTTACGCTTTACTCGTTCACCACACCATCTGCAATAAGTTTTTTATAAAACTCAACTGCCGCTGCAAGATCCCTATCATCCGGATGTCCTTTGGCAACACCGCCAATCAGCTTAAATGGTCCAAATGTATCAAAGCCCTTGCACGAAAACCTTCCCACCAGATTATCATGCTTATCCTCAATAATGCTTTCCATAGATTTGAATGACTTACTTCCACCATAAGTACACATCAGAAAAATGTTTTTATTCTCTATCAGATGGACAGATGCAAATTTAAGTACAGACTGATGAAATTTTCCGTAATAAACTCCTGACGCAAATCCTATCAGGTCATAGCCAGATAAATCTTTTTCTGTTACCTGTGTAGCATCTATCAGATCAACTTCATTTGTCTTGGCAATTTCATCAATAATTTTCTTTGTATTTCCATGATGCACTGATGCATAAATAATTGCTGTCTTCATATATTGTTAGTTCCATCCTTTCCATACATCCGGCTGATATCCCAGTGTTGACTGCTCTCCATTCCTTACTACCGGTGTTTTGATTACCTGTGGATTCTCCAGCACTTTATCCAACTTGTCTTCATCTCTGCCCTCGTTACGCTCTTAATGGGACTGCAGAAATGTGTGTAGGTTTAAAATAGACTTCTTAATCCTATCTACCTGTCCTTTGGCATAAACCCTTTCTGTATGCTGCTTATTAGCTTCTCTTCTATATATCCGTTATTTTTCTTCGTTGGTTTCTTTAAGGTGCATTTTTCTCCCCATAGTGTTCTTTCATCCGGCAACATTTAACTGTCACATGAACATAACAGCTATTTCTGCTTATTCGCATTGTGGTTCATTATATTGAATAAAAATAGCATAAAACACAACGTAATCGGAAACAGGAGTCCAATGCGCATGCCCACATGAATACTCCCTCCAAACATGTCCGCAACCCTTCCTACAATGGCTGGACCTATGCTTCCTCCAAGATCACCTGCCATTGCTAAAAGTGCAAACATTGCAGTTCCTCCTGTTGGAAATGCCTTGGAAGAGATGCTGATTGTACCGGGCCACATGATTCCTACAGAAAACCCACATACAATACAGCCAGCAAGTCCAATGATCGGATTTTCTGAAAATGACGCTAATAAATAACATACAAAACATAAGATACCGGAACCAATCATAAATCTGTTTAGTTTCATTTTATCACCGGCTTTTCCAAACAACACTCGTGAAATTCCCATCGTCACAGCAAACATACAAGGTCCGGCAATATCTCCCACTGCCTTTGAAAAGCCTAGGGCTGATTCTGCGTACGCAGATGCCCATTGTGCCATTGCAAGCTCCGATGCCCCGGAACAGACCATCATCACAATGGCAATCAGGAACATGGGATTTGAAAATAATTTTCTGATTCCCATTCCCTGTCCTTCCTCTACTAATGATTCAATCGGACAAGTTGCAAAATTAATAATATTGATAGCGGGAATTAATGCAAAAATAACAGCAAGCCATTTCCAGCTGCCAATTCCGAATAGCAGAAAGAAAACGGTCGAAACAAGTATAGTTCCAACTGCTCCCCAACAGTAAAAGGAATGCAGAAGGCTCATAGTAGCCTCCTTGTTCTCAAACGGACATGCTTCCACAATAGGACTTCCTAAAACCTCGATTAAGCCACTTCCAATCGCATACAAAATGACACTTATAATAATACCAATAAACGGAGATGGAATTATTTCCGGTAAAAATGCCAAACCTACAAGGCCTGCAGCCGAACATACTTCAGAAGCAACAATGCATACTCTATATCCAATTTTGTCCACGTACTTGGCACAAAACAAATCTACCAAAAGCTGTGTAAAGAAAAAGGATGTTGATATCATAGCAATGTTTCCAAGTGAAATATTGTAATCTGTATGAAATTTCAGAAATAGTAAAGGTGCAAAATTCGCAGCAACTGCCTGCGTAATAAATCCCAAATAACACGCCAATTTTGTCTTTTTATAATTCTTCATCATTTTTCCTCAACTCTCTTTGTTGTTATTCTTAGATAATGCTCATCTCCACACCAAACACTTCCCTCATAGAACGCACCTAAGTATCTTGGTTCACAATTCACTATAAATGACTTTTCAATAAGCATTAACATAAATTCATTTACCTGTTCCTCATTATCTAAAATGATAGAAATACATTCTTTTTCATCACATAAACCAAATCCAACCTGTGCATACATTTATCTTCTCCTTACGGCTAAATAGAACTATATAGCAATTTTGTTTATTTTTCACTATATAATATCGCAATTATGCTGTATAATATCGTAAAACAGATTGTTCAGGAGGGGACTGCCATGTCGCAGGAAGAAAAGAAAAAGCTTGTAAGTATAAAAACCGATGATACACTGATGGAAACTGCTTTACATGGGACTCATCTTTTTCCATACAAACTCTATGATGATAACATAACCGATTATGATTTTAACTGTATTGACTGGCATTGGCATACCGAATTTGAATTTGTATATATCGAATCCGGTATAGTTCACTTTAATGTAGGAGAAGATAATTTTGACATGTCCGAGGGACAGGGAATATTTATTAATTCCAAAGTTGTTCATAAAATGCATTCCGAAAATGACGCTGTAATTCCAAATTTTCTCTTTCTTCCGTCTCTGATTGCTCCGAAAGAAAGTTTAATCTATCAGAAATTTGTGTTACCCTTTCTGAACTCATCTTTGGGTTATTACATTTTTTCTTCTTCACAGGAATGGCAGAAAGAAATTTTGTCTGAAATGCAAAAGCTTATACAGTTTAGCAGAGGTGAAATAAATGAACTACAAATATCTGTTCAATTACAAAAGATATGGGCACTCATAACTTCAAATGTTATTTGTTACCCAGAAACTCAAAATGTGAATTCTTCCTCACTTGCACGGTTACAAATGATGATGCAGTTTATACATTCGAATTACCCTGAAAGCATTTCTCTTTTGGATATTGCCAAAGTTGGGGAAGTGAGTATCAGTACTGCCTTGAATTTGTTTCGTAATGTACTGAATACATCTCCTGTCAACTATCTGATATGCTACAGGTTAAGGAAGGCAGCATTACTTCTTACCAATACAGAAAAAAAAGTAAGTGCCATTTCAATAGAAACCGGATTCAGTAATACAGATTATTTCTGTAAAACATTTAAGAGAATGTATTCCTTAACTCCTACAGAGTATAGAAACGTAAAGAAATGAATTATCCGATAAAAAATAGGCTTCGCCTATTCAACTCCCCTGCCCCTCAATCTTGAGGGGTGGGATTTCTTTTTGTTACTATTTCATGCATAATAACCATTTATTGACCAATGCCACATTAAATTGCTAATAGCACCAACTATGCAATTTTCTCCCTGTTCATGAGGATCATACATCAGCTCTGCACCAGTAAATGCATCGAAGCTTTTCAATGTCTCACCAGACATATTAAGTTCAGAATATATAGTGCCATTCAAAACAGCTGGCATGGCATTTACATATACTCGTTTTGCTTCGTCTGTTTTTAAAGTCTCAGACATATTATCATATGCAGGCGTACCAACAGAAAATTCCAATATTGTATTTCCTTCTCTGTTAATAATAACATATCCTACATTTTCTCCATTACTCTTGGTCTTACAATCAAAGGAGTAAAGGCGATTACTTTTTTGTTTTTCATATACAAATTTAACTCTGCATCACTGATTTAAGTATTTATCGATAAACGATTTTGCATTTTTAAGCGCTCTTTTCGCTTCGGGTAATACGGGTATTACCTGAAAAGCGTGCATCTTTTTGTGATAAACGTCAAATTGACTTGTAACGTTTAACGTTTGCAGTTTTTTATAAAACTCCAACGAATCATCGTATAGGTATTCGCCATCCGATACAGCGATATAAATCGGCGGAAAACCCGTAAAATCACCGTAGAGCGGAGCAGCGTACGGATTGGTTTCGTTTTCCAAGGTTTTGAGATACGTCGTTTTTACTTCTTCCAAAAACGTAATGCCTAACATACAATCCGTTTTTGCATTGTTTTTGTAAGAAGGAAATATTCGGGTATATTGCAGCGTAGGCGAAAACACAACGATACAAGCAGGAAGCTCTATTCCTTGCGCTTTTGCTTGCAAGGCTGCGGACAGCACGAGATTGCCGCCTGCGCTTTCGCCTATCAGACAAATATTTTTTGCTCCGTATTTTTCCACAAGCATTTTATAAGCTTTCAGGCAGTCTTCCGCACCAAAAGGAAAAGCGTATTCCGGCGCAAGACGGTAATCTATACTATAAACGTTGTAACCGAGCTTCTTTGCCGTATATCCCGTAAAAGCCCTTCTTGCCGCAGGCGATCCGCCTACAAAACCGCCTCCGTGAATATACATTAAAACCTTATCTTCGGGATTATTTCCTTTTGAAAGATACTCTCCGTTAACCCCGTCGTTTGCGATTTGCTCTACTTTTACGTTTTTCGGAGCACGGGACTGTATTTCCTGCTCGCGTCTTAAAACATAATCGGGCGGATTGTTTTTATCGAATTCTTTTTTACCCTTTTTTATTATGTTATAGACAATGAAATGTATCAAACTCATATCTCGTAAGTCCCCCCGCCAACGGTTTGAGTACCGCTCGGCAAAACGATTTGCGCCGTAGTATTGGAAGGAACGATTATCGTATATTCAATCTTGTTCCCATTTCTTTTCCACTTGCTTACGATCTTGCCGTATATGCTGTCGTACTCACATTCGGCGTGAGTTATGCTGCCGCCGACTTTCGGTGCAATAATAAATTTTCTCTCTCCGACGACTTTAATTCCGCACATACTGTCAAACAGCCATTCGCAGACGGCGCCCTTACTGTAATGGTCAAGCGACGCTACGCCTCCTTGCGCTTCCGTTCCTTCCCAACTCTCCCAAATAGTGTTTGCACCCATTTTCGGCATAAATAACCAACCGGGCATTTCCTCGTTTTCAAGAAGCCTGTAAGCATACTCAATATTTATATCTGCCAGAACGTAGAGTATAAACGGAGTTGACAAAAAGCCCGTACCCAAACGCCAGCCGTAGTTATCAAGCGCCTTTATCAAACGCTTTTTTGCATATTCCGTTTGCTTGTCGTTCAAAAGTTTAAGATACAGCGGACGCACGAGTTTCGCCTGTCTGTCCGTATTCATACCGTGTTTCTTTGTCTCTACAAGTTTTTGGTAGCCAATTCTTGTTCTGTCGGCATACTTTTTGAAGTATTGCGCGTCGTCCGCTTTACCGAGTAAGTCGGCGATTTTTTTCATATGTTCAAGCATATAAACGATATACGCCGTAGTTTCTTCGGGATGAGGACTTACAAAGTCGGATATAGCGAACGCCTTGACGTCAACGGGTTCAGCCCATTCGCCGTAAGACTGACCGTAATTGGATATCATTTTACGGTATTTACGCTTTAATCCCGTAGGCGCACTCGTAAAATAATGCTTGCCAAGCGTCTTTATCTTGTACATTGCAAATCGGCGCATAGCATCGTAGTTATTTTCCAAGATACGTTTATCGCCGTACTTTTCGTAAATGCGGTAAGGTATCAGTACGCCCGCATCCGACCAACCGGGAGAACCATCCATTACGTTCATATAAAAGTCGATACCGCCCATAGGCGTAATCTGACGGAAATTACCGTTCTTTCTCTGCCCGTCGCACATATCCGCAACATATTTTCTTGCCATAGCGGCATAATCGACGAAATAGCTTGCCGTATTACAAAAAATCTGCGCATCTCCCGACCAACCGTGACGTTCCCTCGTAGGACAGTCGGTTGGAACGTCGGCGTGATTGTTTCTCGTTGACCACCGTGTACACTCGACTAATTTATTAATCAATTCATGCGAACAGTTAAATTTAATCGTGTCTTGCATATCCGAATAAACTGCAATCGCAGTAAAATCTTCGGGTTGCCAAGCAATATCCGTTTCAATTAATACGTACTGAAAGCCAAAAATTGCAAACTTTGTTTTATACTCGTTTACGCCCTCTTCTGCTGTATAAACAACCTGCTGTAAAGGCGTAACTCTCGTGCGCTTTTTATTGGCGCATTGAATATTCTTTTGGGTAAATTCGCCTTCTTTGTCGAACATTTCCCCAAAGCGAAGTTTAATTATTTGCCCCTTTCGAGCTTTTAACGAAAATGCGATATAACCCGCGATATTCTGTCCGAAATCGAGAACGGATGCTCCCTTCGGGGTTTTAATAACCGTAGGCTTAAACGTTTCGTGTTCGGTTAACGGCACGTTGTTGGAAGCGGAAGGAATTACTTTTTGCTTCGTTAATTTAGCCTTCCGATTGTAAGAAGGCGTACGGTAAGCCTCCACGACTTCACCGTCTTTATTGTCGGCAAAGCGAATTGCGCCGTCATTGCTCCAATCCCAAGTTTCATCAGATATAATACGGCTTATATTACCGTCTTGCCCCGTAATCTCTAACTGCGCCAAAAACTTCGTTTGCTTACCGTATTGGTTTTTCCGTCCCCAAGCGCCGCAACTGCCTCTATACCAACCGTCTGCAAGCTCAACCGTAAAATCGTTCTTGCCGCTTACAACGGCTTCTGTTACGTCGTAAACCTGAAGCTGTATGCGCTTTCTGTAATCGGTATGTCCCGGGGCAAGACAAAATTCTCCTATTTTTTTACCGTTGAGTTTTGCCTCGTACAAGCCGCAAGCCGTTATGTATAATCTTGCTTCCCGGACACAAAAAGCGTTAAACGTTTTTCTGAAACAGTCCACAGGATAACGTTTTTTCTTATTTACGCCGTAATTCCCGCATATCCATTTTGCTTTGAAATCGGAACCACTCAGCAAACCCATTTCAAAAAATGCGTCTGCTTTTTCGCCCTCTTCGTCATGTTTGTTCCATACCGTAACTGTCCATTCTACACGCTGACGGGAAACAAGTTTCGGCTGATAATCCGCATGCATTTCCGCAGACAAAACCTTACCGCTGTCCCAAACCGTTTCTCCGTCGGTTACGGCGACAACACGGTATGCGCTTTGCGTTTTACCGCCCTCGCACGTCCACATTAGACGCGGATTTTGTATATCTATCCCGATAGGATTAATTAAATATTCCGTTTTTAGATTGATTGCCTTCATATCGGTCCTCCAATAAAGTTTTATATAACAATACTATGAGTTCAGATTTTTGCACAAATTCAAAATCCTACTCGCACACTTTTGTACCGAAGTTTTTGCAACTTTCCCTGATTTTACTGCTTTTAACAACTCTTTATGCTGAAACTTATCTCCTGCCATAATTAAATCGTTTTCGGCGCAAATAGTTTCTCCCGCTACCGCTTGATCTTTTGCGACGCTTTGCCAATCGGTCATTACAACTCCGTCAAACCCGAATTCGCAACGTAATATGTTTGTAATAAGGTCATACGAACTGTTAACGTATGTACCGTTTACTTTATTGTAACTTGACATAACGCATTTCGGCTGTGCTTTTCTTACCGTTAGCTTGAACGCTTTAAGATAAATCTCTCTTAACGCACGCTCATTGACTTCGCTGGACGATTTCATACGATTATCTTCCTGATTGTTACAGCAAAAATGTTTAATAGTGACTGCGCAATGTTTATTACTCTGAACGCCCAATGTCAATGCGCTTGCCATTTCTGCTGTAAGTATAGGGTCTTCGGAATAATATTCGTAATTTCTTCCGCAAAGAGGATGCCGTTGTATATTCATACCGGGCGCCAACCATATTCCTACTCTATATTGTTGCATTTCGCAAGAAGCAGCTATACCGATTTGCCTGACTAAAGCGGGTGAAAAAGTCTGTGCTTGAACCGTTGCGCTCGGCCATGCCGTACAAAACTGATAAACAAGTTTTGCCTTTTTACTTGTTTTACTCCATATGCGGTCTAAAAATCTGAACAGTTTTTTAGCTTTCACTAAGTCCTGAGGCAATTTGCCGCCTGTTTTAATCTTGCCGTTGGGTTCAACGGCGTATTTCATCGAAATTCTTATTCCTGCAGGACCGTCCGCCATAACGGTGGGATGATATCCGTATTTTTTACAAACCTTTGTGTCTATTTGTCCGCTTGCGCCGACAGTGCCGGGTATTCCGCCGCTCATCAAGGTTGGATCTCCAACGCACAGACAAGTTAATTCTTTGGCGTTCATTTTTTTCGTTTCGGGCAAAATATTCACTTGGGGAGCATCGTAATTATTTTGGACAAAGTGTATCGCATTTTCGTCCAAATGCAGAATATCGCCTACGGGTTCTTCTTCCCCATACCGAACGGGCGCGGCAATTTCTTCGACTCTGCATTGTGCAAATTCAATCGGTTTGCATTTTTCTACAATAAATTCCCTATCGACCACAATAGTTGCGACAGGCGTTGTATTACGGGAAGAGTTACCGACTCTGACGATATAATTACCTTTTTCTAAAATAAAACAGGAACGCCTTTCGTCGTATGCGGCAAAATCTTTTAATTCAAACCCCGCCGTTACCGTTCCGCATTCTCCAACCGCTATCAAATCGGTCTTTGCAAAGGCGGCTAACTGCTGGTATTCGCGTTTGATTTTCCCCGACGGACAAGATAAATATATTTGAACGACCTCTTTACCCGCTGTTTTTCCTATATTTTCAACTTGCGCTTTTACCGTAACTTCCCCGCCCGATAATTCCGCCTTTGCTTTGATTTCAAATTCGGTATAGGAAAGCCCGTATCCGAAAGCATATTTAGGCTTGATATCGAATGTGTCAAAATATCTGTATCCGACGTAAATACCGTCTTTATAAAGCTCTCTGTCTGTGTTTCCGTCCAAATAACTGAACGAATCAGAGCAAGGAAGGTCTTGTAAATTTTTAGCCCAGGTTGCAGCAAGCTTTCCGCAAAAATTTTGTTTTCCCAATAACAAATGAGCTAAAGCCAAACCTCCGTTTTGTCCTGCCTGCCCCATAAAAACGACTGCGCCGAGCTTCATTTCGAGCATAGGATTTACGTCAATACATGCACCCGTATTGAGAACAAGTATGGTGTTTTTATAATGCTCCGAAATGAATTTAAGGTCGCGGATTTCTTTATCGTCAAAATTATACTCGCCTTTCTTAACACGCCTATCCATACCTTCGCCCGCCTGTCGCGTCAAAACGTAAAGTGCGGTATCCGTATCGGAATCTGCAACGTCGCGCTCGGTTATATCGCGTCCTGTGGGATAAACGATAGGAAGCGCAATCGCATTCATCAAATCCCAAAATTGAAAAACGTTATATTTTTTTGCTATTTGCTTGATTTTGGCATCGCGCTCCTCTTCACCGCGGAGCATTTGTTCGTCGCAAGCATCCAACCACATCTTTGTCGTAACCTGTAATCCGCACGCCTCCAATCCTTCTTCGACAGAAACACTGTGCCGGTTATTTACCTCTCCGCTTCCTGTACCGCATTTCGCCGTATGCCTTGCACCCGCGCCGTACAACGCTATTTTTTTACATTGCAACGGCAACACGCCGTTATTTTCAAGCAATACGATTCCTTCACGGGCGACTTCCAACGATAATTCCGAATTTCGTTGTTCCAGCTCGGAAGCTGCTTCATCAAACTTCACGGTCATTAATGTTTCTCCTTCTTTTCAGCGTACTTTTTAAGTAAATCCTGCATTTTTTGATAACTTGCGTTGCCTTTTTCAAGCTCAATTGCCCAAGCGGCGTCAATACGTTCCCGACGCCTTCTTGCCTTCTCTTCACGAGCGACAAGCTGCTGAGGAGTCAGTTTCGCAAGTTTGGCTGTCTGCTTTTCTTCCGCTGCTTTTAATTTTGCAGCTTGCTTTTCTTCCGCCAAACGTTTCTTTTCGGCTTCTTTTGCATTCTTTTCGGAAATTTGTCTGATATGCTTTTCAAGTTCCTCTTCGTAGTGTAATCCCTTCTTTCCACATTTGGATTTTAATTCGGAACGGAAAATTTCCTCTGCTTCTTCATCTGCCAACTGCTGATCCATCTCCAGCTGCACTTCGGGTTCTACCCAGACTTTACCGCTCTTTTCACAAGCCTCTTTTTGACGTTCGCGTATTATCTTTTGCTTTCTTTCCAACGTCTTTTCAACGCCGACAAATGCCAACAATATCGCACTCAGTATTCCCGTAATAACTTCAAGTCCTACAAACAAAAACGATATGGCGTTTAAAGCGCTTCCGGGCTGTTTTATACCTATGGTAAACGTACCGTCAATCGCCATTTTGTAAGAGCTTAAATCTAATTGAGAAAGCCAACCTTTTTGTGCAAGAATAGCTTCTGCCTCGCTCAAATCCGTTACGTTGAGCGGCGGTATATATCCGCTTGCATTCAGAGCCGCATTCAGAATGGCAAGTCCACCCCCCATTAATACGATTGTTATCGTAGAATAAATCGACATTGCCAAGCTATCGCTTCTGAATCCCGTCTTCCATTCCAAATGGTCAAATGAATCGGAAAATAGCGACATAAAGATATAAGCGCACGGCAGTCCGCCGATATTCTTGATAAACTGTCCTATTATAACCACAATCAAATTTGTAGGAACCATCCAACAAATCGCGCTACCGACGGCATAAAAAACAAATCCCGCAACAGTCACGTTTTTCTTACCGAATTTTTTAGCAAGCGGCCATACGGCAAAGATACCGATACCCATTGGAATACCGCCGATTACGGAAATTAAGGTTTGCGTTATACCATCGTTATATGTACCCAAAACATAGTTGCAATAATATATTAAAGCGCTGTTTTTCAAAGTCCCGCCCAATGTATAAATCAAGCTATACACTAAAAGCAAAACAATATATTTATCTGAAAACACAGCTTTTATTTGCATTTTATAAGGAATTTTAACGGTTTCTACTTTTCTTAATTCTTCGGTAACTCTCTCTTTTGTAAAGTAATACTCCAACAGCATAACCGGCAACATAATGATACATAAAACTGACATTACGCTCATCCACAACGTTTGGCTGGAACCAATCATCGGCAAAATTACCATAGGGAAAATTAATGCCGCTATTATGCCCGTAACCATAATCGTAGCCACTTGATTGAAAACTGCCAAAACACCCCTCTGTGACGAGTTACGGGTAGAAAGAGGAACCATCATATTGTGGCTCATATTATAAATCGTATAGGCAAATGAAAAGAAAAGATTATACGAAATTATTACCCATACGGCTTTCCAGCTTATTGACATATTAGGCACGAGATAAAGCAACATACCCGTAATTGGAACTAAAAATGCGGATAACAACAAATACGGACGGGCTTTCCCCTGTTTATTTTTTGTCCGATCAATAATCCAACCCATAATAAAATTAGTTATGGCGTCTAAAATTTTAGAAAAAATAGGAAATACTATGAGGAATGCTCCGCCCCACAAACCGCCGAGTTTCAAAACGTCAGTCCAATACTGATTTAAAAACGATCCCCCTAAAACAGCATTAATTAACAACGCTCCGCACGGACCGAGTAAATAGCCAAGCCATTTTTCTTTCCCCGTTACGTTTCTTGAGCGTATGCGACTGTCAAAGATACGACCATTCAACATTTTACCTGTTGCCATTTATTTTTCCTCCTTTTCTTTCGGCAATTTTGGAATTTTTATTTTAGTGCAAAAGCACTTTATCCCTTTGAATAGATGTCCGTTTGCCATATTGACAAATCCTTGTGCGAAGTTATACGGACAATTTGTACCCGCTGACATCGACATTGTAATAATCGAGTTGCTTTCGAGTATTCTTTTTAAGAACATTGCGCCTTTTATCTTGTTATCTCGCTCCGCTCCTTCGGGAAGTTTTTTCGCCTTTTTCATGTCCTTTTTCGCTACGGACAGTACGGCGTTATAAAGGATCTTACCCATAAACGTCGCCCGCATATCCGTAAAACGACTTTCAAGCCTGATAGGTTTTTTCGGCGGAAGTTCGGGGATTTTAAGTCCGCTCATTTCCTCGAAAATTTTATCTCTTATTTGCAAATTGCCTTCGCAATATGCCGCATTTACCGCTTCGGAATAGGGCGTTTGGGCTTCATCACCCACTACCGTTACCGTTTGACTTAATTTTACCGTTTGACAGTCCGAACAGAGCTGTAAATCGTATTCGCCACTTTCCGTTGCCCAACGTTTTTCTTTTACGTTCCAATAACGTAAATCGTCTTTCTTTACCGTAATTGCTATTTTCTTGCTTTCACCTGCTTTTAGATAAACTTTCGTAAAGCCTTTCAGTTCCTTTATCGGCTTGAACACTCCTTGCGGGGCTTTGACGTATAGCTGCACGATTTCCGTGCCGTCATACTTTCCGTTATTTACGATTTCGCATAATACTTTGTATTCGGAATCGGTTTCTTCAACCTGCATATCCCGATAATCGAAAGTCGTATAGGAAAGACCGTAACCGAACGGATACCTTACTTCTTTGTTTGCCGTTAGATAATAACGATAACCGACGAAAACGCTCTCTTTATAAATTTCGTTTACAGTCTTTGAAAAATCATTTCCGAACGGTATGTCGTCATAGCTCTTTACCCAAGTTTCGGCAAGTTTACCGCAAGGCGATTTTACGCCGAAAAGTAAATTGTATGTAGCCGTTCCACCATTCTGCCCCGGCAAGTACATATTTAATATTGCGCTCACTTTATCGACAAACGGCAATTCCATAGGCGAACCGCCGTACAGCACGACGACTACCTTTTTGCCCGCCTTTATCAGTGCGTCTATTACGGCAAGTTGATTTTCGGGCAGCTTCATATTTTCCCTGTCGCCGCCCTCGCTCTCAACGTAATCCGTAAGCCCCGCAAAAACGAGAACTTTATCATATCCCTTTGCTTTTACCACGGCTTCCGCTATGAACTTATCATCGGCTCCGAGCTTGTTTTCCGCATACCCGCGGCAGAATTTATACGTTACCTTTTGCTTATCAAACGCCGTTTTAGGCGTAGTCAAAAACGTGGGATTTATCATTGAGCTGCCCGCACCCTGATAACGCATTTTATCAAATAAATCCCCGACTACAAGAACCCTCTCGCTTTTATCAAGCGGCAATACGCCGTCGTTTTTTAACAACACAGCGCAATCTTCCGCAATCTCGGCGGCAAGCGCATTGTGCGCTTCCCAATCGACGTCAGCGCCTTTCGGATTTTTTTCATAACGCTGAACAAGGCGCAGGACATTTTCCACCGCCTTATCTAAATCTTCTGTTTTTAGTGTTCCGTCCTTTACGCTGTCAATTATCCACTTACGGCAAATTGCGGTATCGCCCGGCATCTCTAAATCAAGCCCTGCTGATAGACCTTTTACTCTATCATGCGTTGCTCCCCAATCGGACATAACCACGCCGTCAAAACCCCACTCTCTGCGAAGGACATCAGTTAAGAGCCATTTATTTTCACAGCAGTACTCGCCGTTGATTTTATTGTAAGCGCACATCATTGTGTGCGGTTTGCTTTCCTTTACGATAATTTCAAAAACTTTTAAGTATATCTCGCGTATCGCTCTCATATCGCATACGCTGTCACCCATAAACCGATAATTTTCCGAATTGTTGAGCGCAAAGTGCTTAAGTGAAACTCCAACGCTCTTATTTTGTATTCCGTTGATTTCCGCCGCTCCCAATCTGCCGGCAAGCAACGGATCTTCAGAAAAATACTCGAAGTTTCTGCCGGCAAGCGGATTCCTTTTAATATTCACGCCGGGACCTAAAACGACGTTTATGCCATAGTGGCGCGCTTCACCCCCTATCGCTTCGCCCATTTTATACAGGTTATCTTCATTCCAACCGCAAGCAGTAAGCGCGGCAGTCGGGAAAGCCGTTGCAGGTTCGCTTCCTGTAACTCCGTTATCACCGCCACTATTTTGCACTCTTAATCCGTGCGGACCGTCGGACATACGGATTTGCGGTATATCGAGTCTCGGCACGGGATTCGTGAACATAAAATCCGTACCCGCTACCAACGCCGCCTTTTCTTCCGTCGTTAATTCCTGCAAAAGTTTTAAAATATCGTCCATCGTGACACCCCTTTTCATCTTGTAGAAAAATTATAACATATTATTTATTCTTTTGTTTGCATAATTGTTCGTTTTTGCATATAATTGTATTGATTATTTGTTTTGGAGGTGTTTATGAACACGGAAGATATAAGGTATCTTTGCACGACGATAGGCAATCTTGCGGGAATTCCGATAAGAATTTACAAGGACAATAAGCAGATTTTTTACCATTCCGTAGTCAACCTGCCCAAGGATCCGATTCTCCCGTATGAAGATAAAATATTGAAAATTCAAGTTCATATCGGCTATTTCATAACGCCGCGGTTTCATTATTACGGTATAGTAAATTCGGGAACGTACAAAATAGTTTTAGGGCCGTCGCGGCAATGGACGGCAAACGAAACAGACTTAACCGAACTCGCTTTCGAATGTGATGTTCCTAAGGACGAAACGGAAAATTTTATATCTTCGATGAAAAGTCTTGTGGCACTGCCCTTAAATAGTGTTCTGCAAACGTTATGTTCAATGAATTTCGTATTGAACGGCGAAAAATTATCTATTGCCGATATTACCATTTACGACGAAGAACAACTGAAATTATCCGACGAAATAAATGCCGACGAAACTCAAAAAAAGTACAATGATACAGATTCTCTAGCCGACGTTACCGCCGTGCATAATACGCTTGCTCTTGAACAAACGATTATGAATTTTGTCCGTCACGGAGATACGGCGGCATTAAAAGAATGGCTTAAAAACGCGCCTGCCGTTCGTCCCGGAATACTATCTTCCGACACGCTAAGGCAATTTAAAAACACTTTTATCGTTACCGCAACGCTCGTTTCGCGAGCTGCAATCCGCGGAGGAATGGACGTAAACGACGCTCTTTCTTTGTCCGATGCATATATCCAAAAAAACGAATTGCTCTCTTCGGTTGAATCAATCGAAAATTTACAGTATCATATGGTATTCGATTATACTGAACTAGTCGAAAAAATAAGGCTGGGCAAAACCCCGACGAAACTAACGACGGACATTGCAAATTACGTGCAAAAACACTTGACCGAACCCGTAGATATTGACGCTCTATCTAAGGCGATGTTTATTTCCAGAACGCATCTGGCAGTTAAATTCAAAAAAGAAACGGGAATGACGCTCACAGATTTCGTATTAAAAGAAAAAATCGAGGAAGGCAAAAGACTTCTGCGATATACCGATAAATCGATATCGGCAATCGCCGCCTATCTCGGATTTTCATCGCAAGGTCATTTCGCAAACGCATTCCGTAAATACGCAGACTGTCCTCCTAACGAATACCGCTTAAAGCATAATAAATAAATCGATACATTACAACAAAAAGTCACATATATGATTTGCCATCAAAATTGATAAAATTGCATGAAAAAAGCGGCAATGATTTTGTCTTCATTACCGCTAAAATGCAGCGTCTCCTATAGGAATCGAACCTACAATAGAGTCTTAGGAGCTCGAGATACCACTGTAAACACATACAATGATTAGTCAACCTAAGTCAAGGAAATCCTTGGTTTTCCTAACTATTCTGTTACTCCCTGTCAAAATAAGAAAACCTGTTTTCATCTCTGTAAAGCACCTTTCGGTGCTCGTCCGGTGCTCGGAGCACCCGGAGGATATAACCATTCCGTTCCATCGAGTTCACTCAGTTGGCCACCATTACGATTCAGCTTCGTAACAATGATCACTTGGTTTTCTTATTAGATTAACTATATTATAACGTGCTGTAGGTCGGATGTCGATGTTTTTTTGACCATATTTATTGTTTTATATGTTACTTCTCTATTAGTTCTGCAAACTTGAATTCACAGTTCTTCCATCCTTCCCATCTTCAACGCCATAACAAGAGTTCCGGCTGCCATCACAAAGACACCAATTTCAATCACATAGATTGGAAGAAGCGCCGGACCTGCCACGGCAAAGAAGTCCACGATAAAATGAATCCCATATGCAAGAACCGCTGTAAAAGCCGCTGTCCTGCATTTGCCTGCCTTTACCGCCCGATAGATCAGCAGTGACAACCCGATATGCAGAATGATGGCACTGATTCTTTCGATTCCGCTTACAAAAAAGAGTGGTGCCGGTGTTGTCCATAGGGCCGACAGCTGTGACACGGTCTGGTTTGCAGACTCAGTAGGAAGTGCCGCCAGCGTATTCTGCATGGCTCCGCTGTTGATCATCAGCATGGACACAAGATTGCTGATTCCGGAGAGTCCTCCGAGCAGAATGGCCTCCACACCGCCATGCCCGATTCCATACATCAGCGCATTTGGAAAATCCAGCCATTTCTTCATCCAGAACTTCATGGCAATCAGTCTTCCGGTCTCTTCAAAAACCGCTGCAGCCAAAGCCGCGTACACATAGTAAAGCCATGGCCTGCTCTGTGCGTTCAGTCCGCAGAACTGAATGACAAGAACATGCAGCAGCTGCTCCAACAGCATGGCAAACAGCAGATAGGTTCCTGCTCCGATAAAGAACGAGGAAATCCTTGCCTTAAGCTTCACCCTTCCTGCAATGAACAAAGCAATCGGTACCCCCATCGAGAGGACAACGGAGCAGATAACTCCCGCTATCGCCAGACCTGATATTGTGTTCAATTCCATCTTTATACCTCCCTGATTCTTAAAAAATTCCTTTATTGTATTTGAACTGTCCATACAATATAAAGCCTAATCCGACAATAACTGCTGGAAGAATGATATAATCTATAATTATTTCACTCCAAAACGAAACAATAAAACCTAATACAAGAGATATTCCTATAATCAGCGTTCCTGTGCCGACTGTTTTTCCATACTTTGGTATATCTTCTTCCTTTACTTTTCGCCTGTTATAAGAGTGAATTGTGCTGATATTGCCTTTGATATTTACAATTCCCACAACAGATATGAACACTCCCAAAATCAACATTATAATATTTTCCATAATGACCTCCTAAAAATAGAATAGTTCCTCAAATTTTTTGTCCAATGCAATACAAAGAATTAGAGCCAATTTTGCAGTTGGATTAAACTGTCCTGTTTCAATAGAACTAATGGTATTTCTTGATACCCCTACCATTTCTGCAAGCTGAGCTTGAGAAAGATTTGCTTCTGTGCGAACTTCCTTTAAGTGATTTTTCAGTTGTAATTGTTCTTTCATATTCTCACCTCTAAAAGATGGCTAACAAATCCAACAAATGCCAAAATGGAAAGCACAAAAAACAGAACGGTCAAGACCAAATCACTCTTTCGCTTCATTTTGATAAAACGAACTAACCATTGTGTTGCAATAATGCTGAAGTATATAACCCACGGACTGTAAATCATAGTATGAGCAAGCACAGAAGATAACAGCGAAAGCAAACAACACACTAAAGCACCAACTCTGCTTGCGTGACTTCCGGCTTGATATACCACTTCCATTTCAGCCAAGTCCTTATTGCGATGTTCTTTTCTGCTTGCATTTAAGATTTCGTCCTTTTTCATAAAAACACCTCCATGACAAGTTTTCTTTGCATATTTTAATTATATATATACCAAGTTTTCTTGTCAATAGAGTTCATAAAAAAGTTACAACCGATATAATAGGTAACTTTTCTACCACTTCGATTATACTCGCAACTTAATGACTTCTTGAATACTTGCCGAAAAAGAAAAACTGCCATCGGTTTGACAGCAGTTAAGAATACACAATATCATTCAATACAATCTCATCGGCACAGGCTCGAATGTTATTCATCAATCCTATCCATCTCATCATATCCGTTGCTTTCAGTTCTTCCGTTACACCTTGCTTTGTTCCATTAGCCACATTGATAAGTCCTTGTAAACAATCTTTACTCATATACATATCCTCAATCGCCATAGTTGCTGCTACCTGTTGAATTTTTCTATTGTTTTCTGTATTTTCTACTTTCATCTTTTTCTCCTTTCCTTACCAAAACCCTACCTTACTGTCTACCAATCTTAAATGGGGGATATCTTTCGATGAATATTCCTTAATATCGTCATCTACTACGACGTATTCCTTTATAGAGGGATGTTCTTTCAAATAATCCCTGACAGCATAATCCCTATATCGATTATCACACACTTTCCCTACAATGCGAATGCCATAACGGTCCAGTTGTGCCTCTAATTCTTTTATTTGTGGCGTATTTTTCTCATTGTGAGATGAGATAAAGCCATTCTTCCAAGAGGAAATCAAAATAATACGAGCTTCTCTATATTTTTCACAAAAACGGCGAATACAATCACTGCTGAGAGTAAATTGTGAACTGCATTTTTTCTTATCCAAACGTTCCATTTCAATTTCAACTTCTTTTTCATCCGAATCTCTGATATCCGTCTTTTCTGTCAATGACATTTCCTCCTTTTCCCTGAACGAAAAAAATCGCCCAGACTAGAATTTTTAATCTAATCTGAGCGATACTTCGTCAGGCCTGTTTTCTTCAAGCAAGAAAACCATTTTTACATTCATTGACAACCTAAATCTTATCCTACACTTTAGTTATCTCCATTGGGTGCTTGGATAGATTTAGTTCTCGGTGCCCGTTTTGTCTTTTCGGTGCTCGCAAGCATCATAAAATAAAAAATGCAACAATGAATTTTCACGATCATTGTTGCAAAAAATCGATGTTCCCAGCGGGAATCGAACCCACAACTAGCGCTTAGGAGTTCAAGTCCCCGTTGGAAACCTATATTATTTTGAGTTAAGATAAGTC
>OGKO01000913.1_pt1 | contig 19515 bp, 15 predicted proteins | sample 1572451 | NCBI WGS metagenome assembly OGKO01 (sample SAMEA2582089, study PRJEB24529) | metagenome | biome: Human gut stool | place: China | collected 2011 | reverse complement strand
GCGTTGGTTTTCACCGCTACCAGGGGGTCTATCGGGTCTCCGTCGGCTTTGTAGAGCGTGGTGCTGTTGGCCACGCAATACAGTTTCAGGTTGGGGATGCCCTTTAGCTCCGTCGGGAAGATGGAGGCCTTGCGGGCGGTTCCGGCACCGCTCAGTTTGAAGGTTTTCGCTGCGGTGTCGTCCTGTGCGGCTGCTTTCCACGTTTCCAGATACTGGTAGTCTCCGCCGTCGGCGGTGGCTGCAAATACATAGATGTCCAGATTGTCTATCTGGTTTTCACTTTCGGAGGCGATGGCGCGTGTATATTCCTGCGACTCTCCTCCGCCACTAAATACGAGACGGATCTCTTTGCCCGCTCCTTTTCCCGGAGCGTCGTCGGTGCCAAGCTCCCCCTGGCTGCATCCTGCAAGCAGGGCCAGCAGAGCCGACATCCAAAGCATGTTTTTCGTTTTCATCATTTGTCTATACTGTTTTTGAAAGTTAATAATCTTATTGTGAGGCATTTCCGGGGGTGTACTGCTACGGGTGGCGTAGACGGTCAGCTACGTCGGTAGTAGACGGCCGTCTATGCCATCCGTAGGTGGCCACCTACGCCTGCCGTAGCAGTACGGCTGCCGCCGGACTATCCTAACGGGTCCTCTTCCAGACCTCCATCAGGACCGAGACCGCCTCCATCGGGTGCTTTGCCTATATAGATGGTTTTCATCACGCTGCGCGGCACTTTCAGCATGGTCTTGCTGTTGCTGCCGAATTGTGTGGTTACTTTGAGTTCATACGTCCCATCCGCCAGATCGGCAGGGATGATGAACGTCAGTTTCGAGGGATCGTTTGTTCCGCACAGGTGTTAGGCTACTTTGGTTTCCTTTCCTGAACTGCTTTTCAGGGTGATACCCACTGACGGGTCGGTTCCCACCACTTTCAGCTTGCCGCCTGTGAGGGTGAAAGCGCGTCCTGCCGTGGCTGAAGCATCCTGCGCGCGGGTGGAGGCATCCTGCACGCCGCCGATGTACATGGCGCTGCCTTTCTCGCCGATGATGCCCACTGTGGTTGCCTTGATGGCTTCCCGCAGGTCGGCGCCTACGTTGAAGTTCACCACGATGGAGTTCTTTGCCGGATTCCAGGTGGAGTTTTCTATGACGCCGCGGAAAGCGACTGAGGCGTAATACAATCCCGTGTTCACACTCATACCGGTCATCAGCATGCGTTTGATGATCCGCTTTTGCAGGTCGAAGACGTGGCGGATGGTTTCTTCACGCAGACCGGAGTCCTCCGCTTTCAGTTCGGCAATGATGCGGTTTTCGTCCGCACTGCCGATGGATACGGGGACGAGGATCATGTCCTCTTTGTTGTCTACGGTCACGGTGTTGTCCGCCAGTTGGCCGTTGATTTGATACTTGATTTCGTTTGCCATAATTTATAAATATTTATAATGAATACTATCGGTAAAACCGGAGTCTTGCCGTTGTTAATAATTCGAATAATTATGGCATGAGGAATGAGTCTCTTGGAGAAAAGCCGGGAGGGAGTTTCACAAAAAAATCATTCCAACATGTCAAAGAACGAAAGCCCGTTTGACATGTTGGAATGATTTTTTAATATGGGGTAACGCTTAAAAGTTAGGCGTTAGTGTGCGATGTTATAATATGATAGTATTTGATATGCTTGTTCATCAATTAACTTTTTCTTTTCTTCTTCACTGAGTTTCATAATTCAATTCCTTCCTCTTCTACATTTTTAAAGAATGGTGTACCTTTTCGTTTCATCCATTCGGATAGGGTATAAAGTTTCATGCTGAAATACTCTCCAAGGTTCCACCCCAGCTCTACAAAAGGATAAGCGTAAGTATCGAAATCTGAAGGAGCTATTTTTTCTTTATCTAAAAGTAATAACATATCCCAGTCAGAGTCGGTAGTAGCATCACGACGTGCCTGCGAACCAAAAAGAATAAGTTTACCTGATGGCAATACAGTTCCTTTCAACTCTTTAATTTTATCTATAATCTTTTCTGTAGTATGGGCCATAATCTTATTGTTTTGATGAAGGCTTTACAAAGATAATCATAATTTCTATTCTCAGCATCCCGAAGAACAGGTTTTTACGTTTTTATCAAAATGTATATTCTATTTATAGAGACACTTTTGTGTATTATAAAAATCATTCCAACATGTCAAAGAACGAAGGATTCTAAATCCTAATATTAGAGGCAAGCGGATTACAAATCCGCTTGAACGGGGCTATTTAGTAATGGAAAGCAACTGCGTAATAGTCAGATTCTGCTGTATATTTATTCATTGTTACCCATTTAAATAGGGCTGTGCCTGATGTCGTATTTATATTACTTATTTTTAGGCCGCATTCATCTCCACCGTAAAAGTCTGTATTATAAAATCTGCCTTCAATGAAAACATTGGTAAAAAATCTTGGATAGTATTGAGTTTGCTCTCTATTTACGCTCCAGTCACCAATATTAAATAAATCTCTTAAACCAGGCCAACCAAGTATGAACCAACCATTTCCCATACCATTTATTACGCTAACGGCTGATTGATAGTGGACATATGTTGCTACCCGTATACAATATACGTTGTTGATCTTATATGCCCACTGTCCGCGTCCAATAGGTAGTCGGTTATAGAATGTAATAGTTAGATTTTGGAAATAAGTGGATTCTTTTGATGTAAAAGTATACGAACCTAATGATGCCCCAGAAGAACTACCATCCATATTCGTATTACTGCCTCCGGCTATAGCAAGTTTGAATGTATCCCAAGGCTCGGTGATGCTCCAAGTATGTGTATTGGTTAAAGTAAACTTACTGTTGAAGGAAGCAGGTGTATTTAATCCGCCGGGAGAATTGATTGAAAAAGATAGTTCTTGCTTTCCATATAACGCTTCCTCATCTTTTATAAATAAATTAGTATTAGCATCTCCGGTTGCATTGTAGTATATACAATCATATGGAGTACTAGACCTCAGGTTAGGGCGTGAAGAAACATATTCTATAGTATGAGTCACTTTTTTACTTGTATCTTTGGAATTACGAATATCGAAGTTAAACGTTCCGCTATCGTTGTAAGTACCTGATCTGATTCCTATCCGGTAAACTTTTGTAGAGTTGTTTTCGCTGCTAACAAGGCTATATGTAAAGTATCCATTACTACAGTAGAAATCGTTTCCTCCCAGCGAATATACTTTTATTTGATAAGTGGAAGTCGCTCCACTTTTTACTTGCTTGGCAGTCATCTTGGTTCCATTGTAAGTATTGGTTTTAGGCAATGGAGAACCTACAAGTGTTATTGTCGGTGCTTGGAATTCTCTCGCAATATTCACCGTCATTCCCATGCCTCCCGTTGCATTAGTGAACACGATTTGCGTATCATCGAAACTTGCTGCGTCTTCTATCAGTTTAAAAGTGAAACTTACTGTTTTACTTTCCGGTGTGCTACGTGTAGACGCTGGGGTAATGTTCTCCAACCATGACGGGCACCTACTTATAGTAGGTTTACTGTAACTATCCATCGTTAGGGTGAATTGCTTGTCCTTGATGATAGGCATAGTAAGCGTGGCAGTAGTGGCTGTTATGGCTGAAAGACTGATTCCTGCGCTTGGATTTGTTATTTGTAAGTTATTGATTCGGTTGGGTAGTAATTTCACTTTGATATTTTCGGCTTTTGTCTCGTCCGAACGATTTTTCAAGGCTACGATGATTTCTTTTTCAGTAAGATTGACATCATCCGTGCTTGCCCACCGGAAAGTATATTCTTGTGTAGTATTTACACTTGAAGTAGGATTAACGGTAATGCCCGAATTGGCAGGAAGTTCCACTTTGCTGCCGCCAATAGAAGTGATATTTATCGTGCCTGTGGATGTATTAGCGCCGATAACCTGTACTAGATAGAGTGTATTGTCCGCCGCATCCCATTTATTTACTCCGTCAGGATTCATTGTTCCGCCTGTGGATTCTACGACAGGAGTACCAAAGGTCGTATCTATTAGTATCACTTCTTCACTGCCTCCCGCTTTATCCGTTAGGTGCAGGATACCACGAGGATAACTGTCGCCCGCGTAACTTTCATTGAAAGAGATTCTGTATTTCACTTGTTGCGTGGCTTCTGCCCGTGTTGTGGTGACGGGGATTTCTTCCAGTTTCAACCAGCCGTCAGCAGGGCTGTTGCCGTTATAAGTCAGTTGTACATTTACTCCGGCATTGGAACCTGTGGAAACCGTAAAGCTACTTCCGGTTTTGAGCGCCAGTGTCACAATATTGGTGCTGATGTCGTAAGTGGTTTCACCCACAGGCAGCAAATCAGCTACCGCAATTGTCTCCAATCCGTTGTCGGGTTCGTAATCATCTATATAGTCTCCTGTCTCCCAATCCACTAGACGGATATTAGCCGTCAGTTCAAAAGGGTCGGCTTCGGTTATCTGCACCGTGTAGCGGTGATTGTGGTTTATCTCGATTAGGCTTCCGTCACCATCGGTCACACGTTCGAAAGGGATGCGATAAGATACCTCTTTCTTTTCATCCGTCAGGTTCATGGCATACAGTCCTTTCAAAATCAAAAATCCTGCATCTATGGCTTTACATGGGTAACAATAGAAAGCTTTGGTGGTAGTTCCTGCATTGGCGTTCAGTCCGTCGAAAAGGCGGTAAGGGTATGTAATCAGTTGGCCGTTCGTGGCAGGAACATCTCCTGTCGGACGAATGGGGAACAGTGTTACACCCTGTCTTCCGTTTCCCATACTGATATCTGTGATAGTAAAATGAGACTTCGTAGCATCGTTTACTATATCGAAGCGTGCCACGGCGCGAGTGAGTGAAACATTCAGTCGCACGTAAGTTCCCATACTGTATTCGCGTAGGTCTGTGGGCTGGCTGTTGGCACCGGACATGGGCAGAGGGGCAAGCAGTATATCGGCATTAAAGCCGGTGGAATTTAATAGCGGGGTATTCAGTTTAACGAAATCGCTTTCAGTAGGCGTTCCGGGGCTCGTTACCATGTCTCCGGGTACGCTGGACTGTAGTTGTGAACTTTGCTGTAACGGGGTATAATTCGTGTATATATTTCCTGCGGCATCATTCATTTCGGTTTGATTGGCTACGCAATAAAACTTGGTGAATAAACCCTTGCGGGGGTAGAACACTACATTTATTTTCCCGGCGGCCTCGTCCGCTTTCAGTTCGAGAGGGGAAGCACCCGCGGGCAGGGTTCCGGCATCCGAACGGTAGGCGAAACGTTCCTGAAAGGTGTAAGGCCCTTCCTCCTTGTCACTGCCGAAAGCATAAATATCGAAACTTTCAATGCGGTTTTCGTTCTCCTCGGCTATACCGTCACGGGTGATAGTCCGGCTTTCAGGTGTACCGTTCACAAGGATCAGCTTGTTTTGCAAAGAGATTACCACCGAACGGCGGTTAGGGTCATTGGCCTGCGGGTTCTCCGGTGTTTCGGGAGTACCGCCTATTGTTTCCACTTCGGAGGTGCAACCAGCCGTCAGGCAGGACAGTATCACCAATGAAAAGTGCAGAAAGAATTTAGCGAATGTTTTCATGCTTGTTACTTTTATGCGGTTATTACTTATTTCCATTCCTCGTTCTTTTTATTCTTTATTATGTTTTCTGTTTTTCGTTCTTTATTTTTCATTCTTCATTTTCTTCAGGTTCTTCCTCGCCTTTTCCGGCTCTATACCCAGTGCCTTGCGAAACCATTCTTCCGCTTTCTTCCGGTCACCTTCCAGATAAGCCAGCACACCGAAATCATTCCATGCACGCGGGTCATCGGCCACCTTACTGAGATATTGCCGTGCGCTAACCGGATCGCCTGCCATGATTACCGCCGAAGCCGCATTGATATTGGCCAGCACGTCGTCCGGAAAGTGGTAGGCGGCTATCTCATAAATTTCACGGTATTGCTCCGTGCCGGGGCGATAGAATGCGGCTACTCTGTATATCTCCTGCAATGACAGCAGACGCGGATGGGTATATATCAGACTTGCCGCCTCTTCGATATTGAAAGCGCGGGCCTCATAACCTACCGTGATACGGATACGTCTCAACTGCGGAAAATAGTTTTTCAGAAGTTCCCGATATACGGTTCCTCCGTGCATATCCATCAATTGTTTTTCGCGTCCTTCAAAAATGCCGGTTCGGGCAATGAGAGACAATACTTCGTCACCGTGATTCATGGGGCGGCGTTGCAGAAGTTCCACCAATCCGTCCCAGTCTTCGGGTACGGAAGAAACTTTATAAAGATCGTGCCCCGGTGCATACGTGGCACGCATATACTCCTTGAAACAGTGTGCGCGGTTGGAAGCCAGTATTTCATTATCCTTGTATGTCCCGTCAGGCGAGGCGTATCCGCAGATGGAAATGCTCGAAATACTTGCCAGATTCCCCTCGGTGAGCGGACGCATCAGGCTGTCCAGTTTCTCCAATTCGGGTCGGTTGTTGTGGAATTCGCGGCGGACGTCATAAACTCCGGTAGGGTAGTCTATATATAAGGTGGCGCTTTCCGAACGGTGTTTCTGAGTTTCCATATCAGGAGTAAGGTAAGTCACCATGGCTGTACATTCGGCACAGGGCATACAGTCCGACCTACTTTGGGTTTCTTGCCGGTTGGCGGCATTTTCATGTCTTTCTGTAACTGCCTGCGGGATTGCCGTCTGCTCCGGCAGATTTACAGCCTGTCCTTGTGAAACGGCCATTTGCCTCTGTGAAACTGATATCTGTCCCTGCGGAACATGGAAAGGGCTTGTCAGGGCAAGATCGGTTATCACCGGCTCTACTCCGAGCATCTTCATCCGGCAGCAATCCCGTCGTTCGCGCATCAACACCAATGAAGCGTGTTCCATCCATGGGCTATAGGCAACGGATACCTTATAAATAATACTGTCTTTCCGATTTCGGGCATAAAGCGTACAGTAAGGAGGCAAATAACCGGGAGACGGTTGAAGCGCCTGCCGCCTGTGGTCGGCACGGGCACGGCGACGTCCGCTCACTACCACAGCGGGCAGCTCTTGCAGACGCCCTGCGCCACGAAGCACGGGAGTGAACAGATAAGCCTCCGCATTCCCCGCTTTTGCATCACTCAGATTGAGCAGCAGTTCTATGTGAAGACTGTCTCCCTGCGTAAAGACGTGCGAACCGAATGTTAAAGTTCCGCCCGCCCATGCTTCCGCAGTCAGCAGTACCCCAACCAGACATCCTATTATTTTCTTCATCCTTTTCATCCAGCCTCTTTAATTTTTAATTATTAATTTTTAATTGCCTTTTTATCCCAGTCCTCCGCCTTCCGCCCAGTCCGACGAATTGAGCTGTGTCACTACAATCTTCTGCCCGATGGTTACCAGCAGGTCAAACTCCTGTTCCGTGTTTTCATCCAGACTGACGGGCAGTTTACGAAAGAACAGTTGCAAGTCAATCTCCTTCATAATCCGTTCATTACCCCGGTAGATGCTCAGCAACGGATGTGATCCTGATGTCAGGCGATACGTTACCAATTCTCCCGTCAGTTCATCGTTATAGTTCATCGCCGCCTTGGCTTGATGCCATATTACCGGGCTGCCTATGGAGGGAAATGTGAAAGCTCCGTCACCACTGGCCAGCGGTATGTCGTAACCTGCCGGAAAGCCGTATTCGCAAGGCACGCCCCGCAGGCGGAATGTATAGCCTCCCGTTCCTTCCGCCGGATAGTAGCCGTCTTCCCAATGTACGGTAATCCGGAGGACGGCGTGGCAGTGGGTCAGGTAGACGGTCCGGTTCACAGAATTTCCCGTAGCGGGAATTTCAAACGTGCTATATCCATAATATAGCCTTTCGGTGTTCGGTCGATATTCGCTTGTGGATGTTCCTGCAGCTGTTCCCGTGGCCGAAGTCATTGCCAGTTCACGGATTTGTGTCACGCCGGGTTGGGGTGCGGGTACTACATCGCTTTCATATCCCCAGTTTCCCCATGCCACGAGGGTATATCGTCCGGGAGCTAACTCTCCCTGCCAATATTCCAGACTGTCACCTTTCAGTAACCGGATGTCCTTCAACACTCCGTCCGCATCGAAAAGGAACTGGTGGATGTTGTCCACATACATGGAGAGTTGTCCGGCGTCGGGCCTGCCGGCATAGCGGTAATTCAGCCGTACATTGTAGGGACACACTCCCGGTTCGTCAAAATCGAACGTGCAGGAGGTGCAGAACCATAGTATGCAACAGAGGATTACCATAACTTTCATCGGATGAAATAAATGAGTGACACACCGGCCCGTGTAGGCCCGAAATAATTCCTTTTATAATGTCCCATGCGCTCGCCGCAGCCCGCGCACCGGTATTTATCATATTCCATGCGGGCATATCCGCCACCAATTACGGCTTCTATCGAGAAGCGGTCGCCCAGCACCCAGTGGTAACCGTAAGTGATACCTCCGCCATACAGGTCGCCCCGGTAAATAATGTCTTCCATACCCGAAAAGAAAGGGACCTGGCCTACGTTGTAGTAAGCGTAATGTCCGTGCACTCCCAGGAAGTGCCCTTCGAACTTACGGCAAGGCCAGTAGCGTAATTCCGGTTGTATCAGGTAGAGATTCAGTTTCATATCATTGCCGAACTTCCAGGCGTTATAAGCCCCGTTCAGTGCCATTGTGAAATGACGGCTGATGCTGGTTTCCACTCCTGCGTTGGGTGTGGTAGTTCCCCACAATAGCAGGTCGGTGCGCAATGCCACGCGTTGGGCAAAGGCAGCGGTACTCATCAGGCTGAGCAGCAGGAACAGCAAATAAAGTCGTTTCATGGCAATTCGGATTTATTGCACAATTTAGATATGGGGGATGGAGTTCTCGATAAAACATTCACTCACGGGGAGTTCGGCTATGGAAATTTCCATCAGATAAAGGCGTGTCATCTGATTGACAATGCCCAGTTTGCGGGCTGTCGTCCCATAACAGGAATAGAATTTTTCGTCACTGGGGCGGTTGAAGTAAACGCCTTCTCCCAATGCTTCAAGAATGGAAAGGAGGTTGATTTGATGATATGCACAGGCAAGGCGGTAGGATTCGAGGCGGCTATCAGACTGATTATCCGGTCGATTTTCTATCAGTGCTATTAGGCGTCCTTTTGATAGCTTTTGCAGCAGGTACGCGATTTCGGAAGGCGAAGGATTAAGTGAAGTACTTAACTGGTAATCCTTATACTGTATGTCGTGCAGTACCGCCAGGGCGAGTTTTGTTCTGAGTGTTAACATAGCGCTTGCTTTTTATGTAGATTATTGTCTGTTTTGTTTGGAATGTTCCGATTCCCGGTAGGAAACGGAACAGGCGCTATCATAACCATAGATTGGACAGATAAAAATCATCTTCCATTTTAAAAAGGCAGACAATTCTTAGCTCTTCCTTCCCTCTATTCTTAGATTTAGTAATGAGATTCCCCTATATTGAGATATGGGTAGGGGAATTATGTCTTCAAACAAAAAAAGTGAAAGCTTTTTAATCAATACAAAGAGCTTTTCCACTGATATACCATATTATTACAGGAATATAATATTTATTGACATGACTTTTTGAGACAAAATCTAGCTTTCAGGATAAGAGAGATGTTTTTGTCGCGTCTGGTGTTGTAATTTAACTGATTTTTTACAGAAAACTGGGAAACTTCGATAAGTATTTCCTGCTTTCCTTGTTTATTTCAATTGGAAATTGTTCCTTTACCGCCGGAATCGTTCCGTTTCCTACCGGGAATCGGAACAGAAGTATGAAGCTCATTCTGAATGCTTTTCCTCTCTTTATCATTCCTATTTTCTTTTCCCCTTTCTTTCTCTTTCCCTTTCCATTCCTTTGCTGCCATCGGATTAACCAATGCTGCCATTTGCAAATTCACCACCGCCAGTTGTTCATCAGAGAACGACCTCAAATAAGTATGTGTCATCTCTTCCGAAGCATGGCTCAACCCTGCACTAATCTTAGATACGGGTATATCCTCATTATACGCCAGAGTCGCCCACGTATGCCGTGCTACGTATGAAGTCAGTCTCACTCCCAATCCCAATCGTTCAGATAATCGATACAAATGTTTATTGTAAAGTCGCAAGGCACTCTCATACTGTTTCCTCTCCTCAGGTATACTCCTCGGTTGGCGTATAATCCTTAATAAATAGGGTGAACCCGAATCATCACATAAATACCTCTCGATAATTTCCCACATCCACGGTTCAAGCGTAATCGTCAACATCCTCCCCGTCTTGCTACGGCGATAGCAAAGCACATTATCATGAATATCCGTCTTCCTCAAATAAGCTAAATCTATAAAAGGAATCCCCCTTAGATAATAAGAAAGAATAAACAGATCCCGTGCCACCCCCAAACTTGGCACATCCTCCAAATCAGCATCCGTCACCATACGAAGCTGTTCAAGACTTAACGCCCTTTTCCTCGTTTCCTCATACCCCATAAATACCTCACTAAAGAGCTGTTTAGCGTCTTTCAGCATTCCCTGCCTCTCAGCCTCTTTGCAAATAGCCCGCAACGCTCGGAAATAGCACGCTGAAGTATTACGTGAACATCCCGAAGCCCACAAATAGTGTTCAAAGCCCAAGAAAAATCCTGTCGTCAATTCTTTAAAAGTAACTAACTCCATATTAGCAAACTCTTCCAAGCTATGCAGCATACTCCTGCAAGTATGCTCCGCCGAGAACTTAAACAACTCCCCAAAACTATCCGCATGAGTTATAATACCCTCCTTTAATGTCTTCATTTTCATCACACTGTTCTTTAAATAAATGATTATTTCCTCTCAACTCCATCCTCCATCATTTGTTTTGGACGAAAAGAGAGAAAAATATCAAAAGTAAGAACAGGAAAGATTACTACTTGTCATGAAATATGCATAAATACCTGTATCTAATGTATATAAACAAAAAAAGTAGCCATCTACATCAGATAACTACTTATTTTTTTGTGCTTCGCTTGGGATTCTCCTTGCAGAGTTACCACGCTGATATTTAAAACTTTATATAACTTTACTCAAGCATATCCCATGAATTATCCCACTAATTTTCTACGTGCTTTTGCGGTAGTTTACTCATGGAGAATGCTGAGGACAAAGAAAGGAAACTTAATTAAGTAGACAAAATCCAAAAACTTTTTATTCAGCTATGAGCAAAAGTTGTTAATTAAGACTAATCATGAACTCTTTAAAATTTATTTAATTTTTTGTAAAATCATGCTCAAAAGCATTTCTTGATAAATATAGCATAAATTTTTGCAACAAGTCGTCTGAATACGGAGACTTATAATGTGCTACTCTTGTTATATTAAATTTTAGCAATTTACCTCTTTGAGATAATGATTTTTCATTATCTATTTTGTAACCAGTGAAAACTGAACCATTAAACACCGAATATTTTAATATATCTTTATTAGCAACTCTAATTTTCCTAAAGACTTTTATCCCATTAGCAAATTCTGAGAATATTTTGTGTAGTTCTTTATATCTCTTTTTCCATGATTCTTGGATTGTAGAAGATGTATTGTCTAGTTCACTCAAATTAATTTTTGCGATGCCTTCTTTATTAAATACAGTTAGATCTAAAGGCGATAGACTTACAGATTGGAATGTTGAGAAACGTGCTACTTTTAGTAAATTTGATGGTAAGGTAACATCTTCTATCACTTCAACGGTTGCAAGTTGTCCTTTTTTATAATTCTGAAACGTTTCTTTTTCTATTGTTTCTAATTCAACTAATAAACCTATATTATAGTTTCTATCTCTTTTACCATCTTTTCTTAAGCTAATATTACAAGGTTGAACTAACAATATATATTCTTTGCCTTGAATGTTGAAAATATCACCATTAGACAAAGGGTAATGTAAACTGTTTTGAATGTTATCTTTGATGTAAAGTTCTTTGTGTCTTAAGTCTAATACTTGAGTTTTATCAAAAGGGGTTTCACCGCCAGTCTTAATACTTTCTATTTGTCTGATTTTTTTTAGGCATTGATTTATTTTTGTTCTACGTGCATTAGATACTAAAGTACTTAATGCATTGTATGAAGTGATTATATCTGATACTCTAATTAAAGTGTCCATTTCCCAGACACCTTCCTTTCTTGAACTCTTTTGAATAATATGATTAAATGATTCTGGAGCAAGTTGAATAATTTCATTAATAGCATCTTTAAAAGAATTTCCTAATATATTTGCAGCCTCTTTTTTAAGAACCTCTACTTCGTTTATTAATAATGTATTTCTAATACCTTCAGCTAATCCAGGCAAATAGGAATCGTTTTGAAATCTTTTTTTAGAAATAGTATAAAACTTTTCTTTGTCTAAATGATGAGTTTTGCAATATTCACACCTTCTATCATATTCATCATTTATACTGAATAGATGAGAAAATATGCCACAATATAGAAATTTACAAACAGTTGAGTCTTGAAGCAACTCAAAGGCTAAATCTCTTCCATCTCTATTATCAGGTAAAGGAGCGTGCTTAAACTCAATGTCAAAAAGGAATAATATTTTGGCATTATTGCTTAATTCATGAATTATAGAACTCTTTTGAACAATCCATTCAGAAGGAGCAAGTAATTCTATCTTATCTTTTAAAATCGTTTTAAGTCTTAATGGAGCTACTGAATTTGATAATTCTTCAAGATTGTTCTCAAAGCGTAATATCTTTAAGTATAATTCTCTTTTTTCTTCATCACTCTTATCATCCCATAATTTTGTGATTTCTTTCTCAAAAATAGGTTCTGGGAGTTCCCAATTTAGAAAATCTAATTCACATGGTTTATTATTGTAATGGGCCTTTAATTTACCGACAAAAGCTTCTTTTAATTCATTAATAGAGCATCGATCATCAACATACACTATTTTTTTTATTCCTAGCTTATCTAGAAAGTTCAATATAGCAGTTTTTGCTTGTGCTTCACATTTACAGTTAATTTCAACAGAACTAACTTTTTGTTCACTTGTATTCATTGATAATATTTGAAAAGTTTATAGCAAAAATATATTTTCTTCCATGTTCATTTCTGAAAGGTTCCAAAGCTATTGTGCATTTGGAAGAATCTAATAATTGTTGGATGATAAATAGTCCAAGTCCTCTACCTTCTCCTTTAGGTTTAGTTGTTACAAATGGCTCAAACAACATATTTTCAATGGCAGGGGATATCCCATAACCATTGTCGTAAAAATATATCCAAGGTGATTCTATTTTTATTGTGATTGAAGGCTTGCATTTGGGATCATTACCTTTTAACTTAATTAACCAATATTCCGAATTTGAAATTAAATTGTCAATTATTTGAACAATTTTCCCCCGATTAATAGATATTGAGAAATCATCTTTCAGAAAAATGGTAAAATCAATGCCGTTTTTCTGTAATCTATTTTTATAATATTCACTTTCTTCTTTAAAAAAAAGTGAGAGTTTTATTTCTGACTTCTTCTCTCTATTGTACTTTAAAGTAGGGTCAAGGTGCTTTAATTGTATCTTGAGACCATTTACAGTAGAATTAATATATTCAAAAAATACATATAAGTCTGAATCTGTGATATTTTTCCCGTGTAATTTAGCTCCATAGAATGATGCTCTTTCTGCTAATCTATCTGCTATAGAAGAGAATTCGTGGCTAACGGACTCCGCTGTTAGTCCTAAACTAGCTAATTCGGAAAAATTCATTAATTGTTCTTCTAGTATCTGGATTTTAGGTTCAAGAATATTGATTACTTCATTTAACTTTTCTGTTCTAGATATTACTTTTTCTAATTTTTCTAAAGTATTCTGGATTTCCTTTAATTTATTTAGCAGAAAATTTATATTTTCGGCTGCTTCTTTTTCTAAGTCTGTAGAAAATATGGGATTGTTTTTTACCGTTTTAACTAATCGATCAGATTCTTCTATTGCCTTGTCTACAGATATTACTGCATTTTTGAATTCATCTTTAACTTCTTCAGTCTTTAACTTTGTTTCTTTAAGCTGACTAAATGCTTGATTAACAGTTTTGATACCGCTATTCTCGGTTTTATATGTTTTGAGAAAATCATTGTAAGTTCTTCTTATATGCTCTTGATAACGATTTATTTCATCCCTGATAAAAAAGCATAGAACGAAAAAGTTACGTGAATATGGATTGGAAACTAAACCTTCTCTGTCTGTTTTATCCTTTAATTTATCATTAATACCTTCGTCAATTGAAAAATAACCAATAACATTTGCTGGTCTAAGTGGATAATATGAACTACCTTTTGTTTGAGAATCTCCTAATCTAAGCCAATCATCTCCATCAATTCCAAAAGGTTTTACAGCAAATCCATTTCTGAATAATTTGATTCCAGCTTGGCTTTGAGCAAATTCTCTATAGTTAGATAGCTTTCCAAAAATTTCTTTGATGTTTTCGTCATATGACATCCAATTGTCGTAAGTAAATTCATCAATAATCCCATTAAAGGAACCAGGATTAGCTCTTTCACCATCAAAAATTTCAAGTCCGCCTATGTCTTTTTTAAAATCAAATTTTTTTTCAAATTTTATAAAAAAAGAATTATCACTCTTTTCTATATCTGGCTGTTTCTTAGATAAATAGTCGTAAAATTTCTTTCCATTATCTATCTCTAGAAAATTTTTGAAATCTTCTTGATTGTTACCTATGAATTTTGATAATTTTGTTTTTCCTTGAATTGTAATACTGGAACCATCAAAATTGAATTTAAAACGCGATATAGCTAAATCCCTTAATTCATCATTAGATTTATCAAGATTGATATTTATTCCATTGATTTTGAGGTAGACATCAAAAGGTCTATTTTCTTTATAGGGAGAAATAATCTGTGACACTTGTCCTTTAAAATTTTCCAAGTTTTTACCATCCCAAACTTCTGAATGATTAAGATTAGCTAGAATTAAACTCGTCCCTTTTATTTTTTGAGAACTGAAATGTTCTGCTTGAATTCTGACTTCACTTAATGCATCCTCTTTTTCAAAGTCTTTCCAGTTAAAAGCAATATGTGTACCTGATTCCTTTTCTTCATTTGTAAATATTTCACATATATCAGCTAGACGTTGTGTACTTAAACGTCCAAGACCTTTGTCTCCAAGTGGTGTTCTACCACCTGGGGTTTTCTTTTTTGCTTCTTTTAATTCCCTTTTTTGTGAATAAGAAATCAGTAACCATGATTTCATAATAGTATTCTCACTCATACCAAATCCGTCATCTTCAACTACAATAAAACCTCTATGGTTCGGATAGAAAAGTTTTTCTTTAGTATATTGCCCTGTAGTATTTATTTCAATTGAAACATAGGTCGCATCAGCATCAAAAGAATTTTTTATTAACTCTAGTAAAGCTGTAATTTCATCGGAAACTAGTTGTTCTCCAAGTTGTTTTACGATATGCGGTGTTATATCAAAATGATATTTTTGATTAATCATTAACTTAAATTTTAAAAATTAGAATCTTTTCTTTACTCATTGTTTCTGAGAAATTATTTCTTCCAGGCATTCTCTTACTTAATATTTCTCTTTCTAAATCAGTAAATATATTTACACCTTTTGATGCAAATAGCTCTTTTAGAATCAGATCATTATGCACCATTTGTTTATTTACATTTCTATTCCCAATAGTCCAAACCATAAAAGAACCTTTTTCCATTTTGGGAAGCATATTGTCAATGCTTTTATTTAAATCATAAATAAATCTCGTAACTTTTTCTGCTTTTTTTCTTTCTGCATCTTTAAATTGAGTGACAAATCTTTTTAGAGTTCTTGACTTACTAAATATTATATCTTCAATATTATTTATGTTGCTTTTTATCTGTCCCCCTAAACTCCTTGTATCAATAATTTGAGTGTTTTTTAAATAATTAAGATCTATGTCATTGTCTATATCTTGAACAGGAATCCATTGTAATGGCAAATAGGAAAATTGACCATAAGTTACTGTTGTTTGATTGTCTCCATAAGGTGGAGAGGTAACGAGTAAATTGAAAGACTTCGTTGTTCTAATTTCTTTATTAGTGTCTCCCCATATAACTTCTGTCTCTTTTAAGTACTTCCCTTCTTTTATATATCCTTTTAGTGATAATACTGCAATATAATCACTAATATTTTTGATGTTTTTTTTAGATACAGATGCAAACGTTTTTAGAACGGAAACTTCTCTTGTTCTTATATCTTCAAGTGATCTCATATGCATTTTAAAAGTAGAAGTTCTATCGTTGCTTGTGAGTCGAATTACTTCAGCTAAAACAACCCAAAAGAATTTTCTAATTTTTATTATAGGTTCTTTATTGATAGCCCGAAATATTTTCGACAAATCAATTTGTACATTTTTAGTGAACCATTTATCAATATTAGGAAAAGTAACTTCAATAAAATGAGATTGATCTATATTAATGTAATTGATAATTCTTGCTTCAGCCTCATCAAGTTCTTCTTTTAAGTAATAGGTTGTTTTTACTTGGCTCAATAACAATGATAATGGATTTATATCTTGTCCAAAAACATTCATGCCATATTTCATACCTGTCACTAAAGTATTTGAGGCTCCCATAAATGGGTCTAATAACGAAACTTCATTATTTAAAACATCTGAAAGTTCTTCTATTATTGGTTCTTGAACCGATGGGACCATCATAGCCGGATAATTGAGAAGACTACGAGCGAAATCACTTCTACTATAATTCTCTCCATTAAGCACTTCACTGCTAATAGATCTTATATTTCTCTTTATTTTTTTTTCTGATATTGCCATTTATTAATTCTGTTATAGCGATCTTATCAAAATGAAACTATATATCAAGCCTGACTCTTTGTATACAAAGAATAGACCTTGTTGACATAGGGTTTTGTATATTCCTATATGTTTCACAAAGTTAAGCGTTTTTTTTGAGTATCTTCCATGTTGGCAATAAATATTCTTCTGATTTGGTTGAGTGCATGAGGGAGTTCTTAAGAACGTAGGAACTAAAGGTCTATAACTTACGCTTTTTCTTCTTCTTGGGACGTTTTAGAATTTGTTCTTCAGAAAAAGAACTGTATGTTCCTGCTAAGCCAAAGATATTAAATGTGTTATAGACTTGGCTATCTTTTTGATTACTTGCTTCCTTGTTTTCAAGATTGACTGAAAACAAGTTTTCTTGATTGCTATCTTGGCTTATTGCTATTTTTCTTTCACATGATTGAGAATCTAGTTCTTGTAGTTTAAACTGTTCTGAAATAGAGCCATTCGTCATAGTGTTGCGATAGGTAAATGACTCTTTTGGTTGGCGATTGTAATTGAATAGTTTATCAAAGCCTTGTTCTAATTGCAGGAATAAGTTTACTCGATCAAAACCTCCTTTGATTATTCCGTTCTTGGTGTTTTTATGGTTTGTTAGTGGCGACAGCTTCTTTTTATTTACTTGGTCTTTTCGGCTCACAATTAAATGGCAGTGTGTATATTCAGTTCATTATTTGAACGGCTACGATCAAAATGAATTTTACCATAAAACTTTATATCTGTAGCAGATAGTTCTTTATTGAAATTCTTAGCATATTCGGGAATAAATACTTCACGAATATAACGTTTCATGGCTTCGGCTTGCTCCTGCTCTGTATTACCCATTGCTTGAATCTCCTTTTTCGATGGACTGACATGGATAGCATAAAACTTAGCATCCGTTTTTAGGAGTTGCCCGATATTTGCATCTATATCCTTTATAACCTTTGATTTATAGATGTTATCTTCTGTCAGATTGAAAAAGCCTTCGGTATAGATTCCTTTCTCCATTCGTTCCAAATCTTCATGTTCCAAATAATTAGCTAGTCGTCGGCTACTTCCTGAATTATTGTATGTTCCGTTAGTTGGTGGAGCAAAATTTATGTGCATGACTCTATGTATTTATTAGATTGATAATTTCAGCCTTTAGGCTCTCTTTCCTTTTGCTATCCATCACACCGCAAGCAGATACTTCCGAATAGAATTGTATCAGGTGGAGTAACTTTTTATAATCCCGTTGGTGTATTTGATAGAGTGTACTAATCTGTTTTGACTGATTGTTTATCACATCTGCGTGATTGCAAAACTGTTCACTTAACTTTTTGAGTACTGCTGTATGTTTCTCCTGACTGGCTTCCAGTTGAGAGAGAATAAGAGTTTCCAAAGTTTTGCCGATAGCATCGAAACGTAAAGCGATAGAATTTGTTGCGCGAATCATGGGATTCAGTTGCTCTTCCTCATAGTAACGAATGAAGCGGATAATATCATCCTGCTCCTTATTTATTTTCGCCAGTTCCGATTTTACAGATTCAGGTGCTTCCGATGGGTTGATATGTGCCTTATCAATATCTCCGAACGCCAACTTTACAACTTCACTCTTTTTCAATGAATAGCGTTTGCATATCTTCTCTACCAAAGCTGCCGTTTCCTTATCTATGAAAATGGTAATGAATATCGTTTTTCGACTGTTATTTGGCATGGTAATTACTTTTTTATAGAAATATGAATAGCTAAATACTTGATAATAAGCACTGAAGAGAAAATGCTTATTACCGGTGTCATTATAGCGTGCTCTTGTAACACGCTAAATCCGAAGGGTTTGCCTCGCAGAGCAAGAGGGAAGAACAGGACTTGTCCAGTTTCCTCTTGCTTGATTTAGTGAAATGGGCTAAACCGATAGGTGAAGCGGTTTCTGCTAAATCGGAGTGGTAACACAAAGTGATAGCTTAAACACAAGCTTCTTTCCTCTGCTGCATTTTGCTGTCAGGGTTTGTTTTCTAATTGATTGGCTTTTTCAAATTGTTTATAAGTTTGATAATCGGCTCGTTCACGAACAAAAGCTCTAATATCGCTAGTTCAATAGTAAGTTTTATACCCAATAGTAAAGTAGGGGAGTTTACCTTGTAGTCGATAGCGTTGTAAAGTTCTGAAAGACACTTTTAACAGAAATGCTAAATCCTGATTATCAAGTAATCTTTCATTTTCATCTAATACCTGACTAGTATTGATAAGGGATTTTAAGTCTTGCCCTATTTCGTTGAGTTTATTGGATAGTTTTTCCATCCATTTATCGAAGTTTTCGTTGTCTATATACATTTCATCAAAGGGCTTTCTCCATTACTAAGAGTTTTGTACTTGTAACACACTACTTTAATAGTTTCACTCATACGAATTTCGGTTTAACTTGTTTTGTCCAATTAAGAATATAATATTAGAATTCGTGAAGTCTATAACATTACTTCCTTTCAAACCTCTAAAGTTTGATATGATTAGTTTTATAAGTTTCATGTTTTATTTATATAATTTTGTTAAGTTCTTCTTCAACTTCCTCAATTGTTGGCAATTTACTTCTCAGATTATCAGGAAGTAGCTCCTTTACATTAAACTCGCTAATCCCAATTGGAGAGGATATATTTTGCAATGCATATTCTACTTCAATCCTATCCTTATCTCGACAGAGTAGCATCCCTATGGTCGGATTATCATATTCTCCTCTTAGTGTGTTGTTGATAAGGTTTTGATAGAAGTTTAGCTGTCCCAAGTGTTCAGGTTTAA
>OGKO01000894.1_pt1 | contig 19950 bp, 15 predicted proteins | sample 1572451 | NCBI WGS metagenome assembly OGKO01 (sample SAMEA2582089, study PRJEB24529) | metagenome | biome: Human gut stool | place: China | collected 2011 | reverse complement strand
TTATCTGGCCTCTATTCGGCGTATCTAACCAATTATTAGGTACTATGACATTGGCTGTAGGTACTACCGTTATTATGCGACTTGGCCGCAAACGCTATGCATGGGTTACAGGTATTCCATGTATCCTAATGGCTATCGTTGCTATTGCAGCAGATTTTGAAAATGTATTTAACAGCTATATCCCTGCTGGTAAATGGATTTTAGTAGCATTTAGTGCTGCTATGTTCCTCATGATTCTTATCGTATTGGTAGAAGCCGTACGTAGTTGGATCCGTTTGGCTAACATTCCTCAAGATTATCGGACACAAGCTGAAATCGAAGCTGAAAGCCTTGTAAAATACGGTAAAGAAGTAAAAGCATAAGATTGATTATTGCAATATATAAAGTGCACTCACATTTGTGAGTGCACTTTTAATCTATAAATTTTCTGCTTTTTTTATAAAATAGTTAGGTAATGGCGTCTTGCATGCAGAGTTTTCTGTGAGCAAGGCGCTTTTTGTATGGAAAAGAGTTTCTTATGGTCAATATGATTGATACAGTTAACACCGCATGGGTATTGTTATTTGAACATGTTATAATAGGGCTATGAAACATTATATACGTTCTTATTGGACAAAATATAAACAATTGTATAAGAAAGGCCTAAAAGGCATTGCTGCCTTTCTTGCCATTGGAGCGATTATAGTATTTGTACTAGCAACCATTGCTAGTCGTGGAATGGGCGTTATTTTTAATGAGGTTATGACTAGACAAACGATGATGCGCGGTACGGTTACTGTTGAAAGTTTATCTGCTACACCGTGGGGGACTTTGACTTTTACCGGGCTAGTTTGGAAGGACCCAGAAGGGCATGAGTTGCTCAATGCACCAAGCGGGAAAGTCCGCGTCAATATGTGGGATGTGGTGACACGTAACTTTAAGTCCTCCGCTATCAAGGGCATTGAATTAGATGATGCGGTTGTAGTCGTTGATTTAGACGATAATAATCGGTTAGATTTCGCGCCCATATCTCCAGATGTACATAAACCAATTAACGAGATAGAGCCCCGTCCCAAAGCACCTAGAAAGACTACACAAGAACGGCAAGAGGAACTAGGTAAGAAAGTACGTAACTTCAATTGGGCGGGCCAACATTTAGATTTGAAGATTAGGCTTAGAAACAGTCAGTTAGAGGTCTTTAACAGAAATCGTCATTATGTGATAAAGGATGTAAACGCTAGAATTGACCTTGATAGTAAGCGGGCTATTCGCATCGATATGGAGACGGGTAAATTTGGGGGTACCGCCATAGGGGATGGTTTCGTTTTGAAGGGTCGTGTAGACTTAAAAGATGTTTTAAAGCAGCGCATGCCTCAACTAGATTTACAATTTGATGTGAAAGGGGTGGATCCGTCATCTCTAGGCTTTGGTGAGAATATTCATGACGCCATGACCTTGCTTACAAAGGTAACAGGTGATTTTAATCGTCCTTTTGCTAAAGGTCGGGTAACGATGCCTATTTTGCGAATTCCTGCGCTCACCTTTGATAATGTGGTGGGAGATGTGACGTACCAAGATGGTATTCTGAATTTTGAAAACGTTAGCGCTAATGTATACAGCGGTAAATTGGAGGCTAAAGGTGTATATAATTTGGACACTCGCGCCTATACAATTACTGGCGTAGCCAAGGATCTAGATAGTAGTGTGGCCCTTAAAGCACCAGAATTTCTCGTGCCTGTATCGGCAAATTTGAACTTTAAAAGCGAAGGCCAACCTCGAGACATGGAGGTGTGGGGAAACTTCTGGTCGGGTGAAGGTCATTATATGTTGATACCGATTCAAAGCATTACGGGAAACTTTCACAATAAAGGGCGACATTTATCCTTTAGCGATGTGAAAGTAAATACGAAAATCACTACTATCACTACGGATGCTCTGCGTATCGATGATGGACAGCTCACGATGGGGCCGCTTAATATTACGTCTCACGGGGGCAGTAATTTCATTCTGTATGATGAGTCATTTGATGAAATTGATGAAAATATGACTCGCATTAAAGATGATATGAAACAAGCTAAAGAGAATAGTAAAAGTGCTTCTGAATCAGCAAAGGGCATCGATACGTCTGGGTTCACATCGCCGGACATGAAAGAATCGATAAAAGACCTGAAGCGGAGTATGGACTCGGCAAAAGATAGTTTAGATAATCTGTCAAAAGGCATCAAGCAATAAAAGACATTTAGTAATAAAATACATTGAGAAGTAAAAAGCAACAAGAAATAGTAACGTATCAAGAATAATAAAGTACCAAAAATAATAAAAAAATGGCAACTCATCATCACGACGAGTTGCCATCTTTAAGTTATAAGGTATTAAACTGAATTTAGCTATACGCAAGATTTTATTATCTGTTTAATCCGTTAGAGCGTACGTATTCGGTATTCTCTGTGTCTTTGGTATCTGTTTTTGTATTAGTTCGTTTTACCGTAATAAGAGGTTTCTTTTCTTTGGTTTCCTCTTCTTCGTATGGAATTACTTTATCTCCTTGATCCGATAAGAATGTTTCGATACCGTTTCGTTTGCCTTTTTGCGTGTTAGCGTCAGCGGCCAATTGACTTTGTTGTGGAACGATGTAAATTTCGTCTTTATTGATAGTTACATCATTTAACAAGAGTTTGAATGCGTTCGGACTTACATACAGAATTCCGTCTACCATACGTGCTGCAGGCAGTAAAGATTCGGATGTATCGAGGTTGATGATTTGCAATTTACCCTTGCGCACGACTTGTTTAGAGTCCGGTTGTACCGCTAATGTAGCAATGTTCATGTCGATCAATGCTGTTTTAGTGGGTGCATCCCAAGATACTTTGTAACCTAATGCTTCTGATACTTGACGTAAAGCTACGAGAGGCTGACCGTCAACATAGATGACATTTGGCTTTTTATCTATTGGCTCCAATAATAGGCCATCTACATTGATGTAATGCTGTGTTGTCACAGATGCAGGTCTCTTTAAACTCTGCGTCGGTGCAGGTGTATCCATACCGACAGCTGCCTGTGCAGGCTGTACCACTCCGCTTGTGAAAGCTAGCGCTCCTAAGGCTATACCGGATACAATAAGTTGTTTTAATTTCATGGTAACCTCCATTGTGTATAAAACGTCACGATAAATCATAATTGGTACTATAACATGGATATATGAATATTATATTATGAATTTTAATTTTATAAAACTAATAAAGGAGGAGGGTTAAATAGTGGTCACATTAATGCAGATAAAGTTGGTTTGCAATCGGATACAACTATTTACCAACAAGGGCAAATTGTTGGCCGTGATGCTGTAGAATTACAAGCAAAAGAGAATATCACTTTTAACAATTCTATTGAGCATTTAACAAACCAAGATGTTTTACATAAAACAGCAGGTATTGCTGTAACCGGTGATAGCGGTGTTATGATTGTATCTGCTGGTAATGATGTAAACCTAGGTGGTGCAACTATCGAAGCATTGGGTAAAGAAGGTGCTATCACTATTACAGCTGGGCGTGATATTAATAGCACCACAGATACTCTTACAGCAAAAAAAGATATGACTCAAGATGGCGATAATTATTTACGAACCTATCGTCAAACTGAACTAGGTACGACAATAGAGGCTGGTGGAAATGTATCTATTGGCGCCAAAAATGATATTAAGGCTCGTAATTTGACCATTAGCAGTGACTCTGGGGCGGTAAAAGTAATTGGTGAACATGACGTATCCATTGAAAATGGATATAGTGAATCTAAGGATGCATTTGCGTTAAAATATAAAGAAAAAGGCCTTCTTAATAAAAAAGAAACTAAAATCAAAACGAATGATGAATCTAAAAATGCCTTAATGAGTACAGTTAGTGGTCATATTGTAGTTGTGGGTGCTAATAATGATGTAACTCTTAGATCCTCTAATGTGGTGAGTACTGCTGGAACATCTGTATTAGCAGGTCATGATGTAATAACTGATGCAGCAGCAGAGCATACGCTAAGTACCGCATCTAAAGATGTAAAAAAATCTGGTATTATGGGTGCCGGCATAGGTATCATGATTGGTAAAAAACAATCTAAAGATAACTATTATATCGATGAAACTACTCATAAAGCCACTACTTTAGGATCTATTGATGGTAAGGTTACTGTACAAGCTGGTGATACAGTTCATTTGACTACGACGGATATTATAGCAGATAAAGGGATTAAACTTAGTGGACAAGATATAGTATTAGATGGCAAGGAAGATCATTACCTTTCTAAAGAAAATCACGAATATAAATCTTCTGGTCTTACGGTTAGTCTTGGAGGCTCTGTTGCAAATGCTATTAATACAGCTTATGGGTTACAACAAAAAGCTAAAGGTCGTGAAGATAAACGTTTGGCTGCACTAGAATATATGGAAGCAGGTAAAGAACTTAAAACAGCAGCTGCGAACATCCATGATTACACAAGTTATACAGCGGGTTCTGTATTAAAGAAGGGAACTGAATTAAAAGAGCTGGGACAAGCCCAATTAGCGTCTGCACAAGAGCTTAAAAATGCTTCTCTCATGAATCGATATGCGAATACAACGACAGCAAATGTTACTGATTATAAAACCAAAGTAGGCGAAGCTAATATAAGTAAGGGAAATGCAGAGTTAGCTGATTTAGAAAATGATAAAGCTGGATATAAGGCAAAGAAACGTGCTAAAGCAGATAATCTTGTAAATATTCGTGTAAGTATTGGCTCTAGTAGTAGTCGAAGTGAGTCCTCTTATGAAGCAAATACATTTGATGGTGGCACTATTGAAAGTAATGGAGATATTACTATTGAGGCTAATAGTGCAGATTCTATCAAAGGAAATATTAAAGCTGTTGGTGAAATAATTTCAGGTAAAACAGTCAAATTACTGGCTTCTAATGATGTATCTTTACAAGCGGCAACAAATACAAGTGAAAAGCTTGAAAATGCCAAAAGTAAAGGCTGGTCTGTTGGGGCTAATATTAGTGTTGCTGGTGGCGGTATACTAGGTCTTGATGCAAGTGCTAATGCTGCAAAACAAAAGAGTAATACAAAGGTAACAACACATACTGGTACTTCTGTTGTAGGTTCGGATGCTGTTACTATTACATCAGGAAAGGATACCCATATCAGTGGTTCCAAGGTAATTGGTAAATCTGTAACAGCAGACGTAGGTGGAAATCTTTCTATTGAAAGCTTACAAGATACAAAGACATATGTAGGTGAAAGCTCTAATAAAGGGTTTAGTGTATCTACAAATGCGGGTTCTCTAAGTAATGTATCTATGAGTTCAAGCAAAGGTAAAATGAAAAGTGATTATGCAAGTGTTACTGATCAAGCGGGTATATATACAGGTGATGGTGGATTTGTAATTAACACGGCTGAAACAACATCATTAACAGGCGCTGTTATAGATAGTACAGCAGACACTAATAAAAATAAATTATCCACTAAATCATTGGATGTTAAAGATGTTGAAAATACGGCAGAATATACGTCTCGTAATGTAGGTATGAGTTATAATCACGTAGGTAATTTTAAGAACCTTAGTAAAGCAGGAAAAGATGCTGTGTGGAATACATTAGGCAGATTACCTAATCTGTTACCAGATTCTAGTAAATCTAGTTCTTCCACTACAAAATCTGCTATTTCAAATGGTACAATAGAAGTACGAGACGCTAACTTTAATATGCAAACACTGTCTCGAGATACAAAAGATAGCTTGAATAAGCTTGATGAAATCTTTGATAAAAAGAAAATTGAAGAACGTCAAGAATTATCTAAATTATTTGCAAAAGAAGCCTTTGGACAATTACATAATTGGAATCCAACCTCTAAAGAAGGTAAAGCGGCAAAAGCGATAGCCCATGGTGTAGTCGCTGAAGTATCTTCCCGTATGGCGGGGAATAAACCTGGCAGTGGTTTTTATGCTGGCGCTACCAATGAAGCATTAATTGGAGAAATTCAAAAAATTGCAAAAGAAAAACCTGATGTAGCTCAAACATTAAGTGCTTTACTAGGTGCTGCTATAAATGGTAGTTTAGGCTATTCCCCTGTAACAGGTGTAGCTGAAGCACAATACGGGACCAAGTGGAATAACCAGGTAGTTGTAAGAGGGGTAGCTTGGGTATTGCAATATGGCGCAGTGAATGCATCTAATCAAATTTCACGGTTTGCTCGTATTGGATCATCTATAATTAAATTAGGCGATAGTGCTTCTGATTATGAAGAACAAGAATATATCAATAAAGGGTCATATTTATATAGACCATATAAAATAGAGAGCGTTGATGCTATAAACTCTACAAATACTATTAATATAGACTCTAATGAAGGTGTATTATTGCAAAAAGGACCTATAGTGATAAATGGCCAGCAATATGAATGGAGTTATAATAATCAGGAATATTATCCGGTTGAGATATATCATTTAGATGGGAGCGTATATAAAAATAATGGTAGTAGAGATATATTAAGCCGTCATTATTTAGATGGGCTTGGTGGAACACCTAACAGGTATACAGGTGCTGTATATGGTAAGGATGGAACAAAGAATTGGGCTATTGAACCATCTTCCTCCCTTTCAAGTAAAGCGGTACAAGTAAAAAATACCATTACAGGTGAGATTGGTGAAATGTCATATTCTTATGGTGATATGTATTTGGTTGATCATCCTGAGAGTAATATTGTTTTGAATCCAAATACAAAACAGTTTATAGTTGCACAAACATTACAACCAGTGAGTAAACCATTTGTTCTGGCCTATAAGAACCGTATTTCTAGCGTTACAACTGTAGATATTTCTAATATTGGAAATGAAGGTTGGAAAGATGATTTTACTTATAATCCTGAGTTTTCGAAACCTAAGATATTATCTTCTCCGATACCGGAGTCTGTTGAACCTAAGATACTGAAAAGCCCTACCAATGAAAATGCTGAAGTTCAAATATTTTCTAGTCCGTTGGGACAAGAACTAAATATAAGTAAGTTGGGGGGATTTGATTTAGTTCGACCTAAATTATCCGATTATATCTATACTGCATACGCTAAAGAACATCCAGTTTGGGGAGTGGAAGTTCCGCAAGATGCTCAAACAATCTTATCGGATAGAAGTTTATTCGATAGAACGGGTAAGCTCTATGGGAATCATGCTCAAATTTATAGACATAGAGTAACAAAACATTACTATTATAGAGATACTTTTCATAAAGGTGTAGATGCCCATTTAGAAGTATTTGATAAAAGTGGAAATCATTTAGGCGAAGCAGATCCTATAACTGGAGTGATTAGGGAGAAATCTAAAGACCCTGACAAAAAACTTAGAAAGGATTTAAGATAATGATTATGAAACCTATTAAGTCTTTATATAGTCAATATAACCAAAATGATATTTATATGTTAGAACGAATAGGACTATACAGCATAATAAATGATAATCATCAAGGGCTTATTGTGTTGGATTCCTCATGGAATGAAGTAAAAAGAATTACAGTAGATAAAAATCTATTTTTTCCTGAAGCTAGCTATATAGATTACGTTAATAATAGGATACTTTTTAAGTTGGAAGCGTTTCTATGCTTAGTTGACATTGAAAGTAGTGGGGTTAAACTAATAGAGCTTCCTGATGATCTTCAAGATATATATTTCTCAGACTTACATTGTTTCTGTAAAGATCATATTATGATAAAGACGAGTAAGGATGTAGTATATCTTGATTTGATTGATTTCAAAATTACAGAGTTAGAACTTGCCTCAGTTGATGAATATCCATTTAATGAGTATCGAAATAGATATAATGGAATAGTGACGTATTTTAGGAATAATAAATTAATCTGTCATGACTCTAAGAATATAATAATTGTAGATAGTACAAGTGTTATTGAAATTCCAGATGTAGTTTCTATTAAATACTATCAACTAATGGCAACTAATTCATATTTGTTAGCAATTGGTGAAAAACAGCTACAGCTTGTTAGCTTAGAGAATGCTAGTGAAAGTAAATTTATTTCTTTTGCATCTCCGTGCTATTGTGTTGGTGCAGATATATTTGAGGAACAGGATAAAATCCATATCTCCCTTTTATTACATAATGATTGGGAAGAGATTATGCGTGTAGAAGAATATGCTTTTACCTTTGATGAATTGCATGAGAATGTAGTGCTTTAGTTAATTCTTTATATGCTATAATTAAGTGTTACATAAATTATTTAATATATTTAATTATAGAATGTATAGAAAGAGGTTCCTTATGGCATCCGGCAGATCTGAAAAAGAGTTACAAGGGGTAACGATGTTAGGTCACAAGACCGATTATCCTACTGATTATGCGCCACAGGTGTTAGAGGCGTTTGATAATAAACACCCTGACAATGACTATTTCGTTAAGTTTAATTGCCCTGAGTTCACCAGCTTGTGTCCTATGACAGGTCAACCAGACTTTGCGACAATCTATATTTCTTATGTTCCAGATAAGAAAATGGTAGAGTCCAAGTCTTTGAAGTTATATCTATTTAGTTTCCGCAATCACGGGGACTTTCACGAGGACTGCATCAATATCATCATGAAAGACCTTATCAAGTTGATGGATCCTAAGTACATCGAGGTTTGGGGCAAGTTTACGCCTCGTGGTGGTTTATCTATCGATCCATACGCAAACTATGGCAAGCCTGGTACCGAGTGGGAAAAGACTGCAAAAGAGCGCCTTCACTTCCACGACATGCAGCCAGAGCGCGTATCATACCGTTAATATGGCATACGAATATTTAACAATGGTCACATCGTTTATAATGTTTTTTATGATCGGTGTGACCTTGTCTATACACCCTGCGTCGATTATGGTAGGGTCAAATACCTATATAGAATCACAAAGCAAATGGACTCGATGGAATGGCTATATTATTTTTGTGTTGCTCCTATTTGTTATGGACCTGTTCCTAACAAATGCTGTATATTTAGCCTTTTACGATATATACGGCAACCTTATGAACATAGGTCATCTTGATGTTGATTTTATGGATATTTTCTTTAGTGAAAGTTTCCAAGTCATTGTAGCTATCATGTTTTTGCTTGTGTTATTCCAAGTTTTGGGGCTTGTCGATGTAGCGCATGGTGAAAGAAATCTATCCTTTTACTACAGCCAAGTAGAGTCAGGCAAGAATCAGCCATCTTGGATGGAGCGATACATGGAAGGTGAGAAAGGCTCGCTGGGAGCAAGTATAATAGGACTCCTATACATGCTCTGGATGACCAAGAGGAGCATGTGGACATATATTGTCTGCGTTGTGTGGTTCAAGGTTTTAGCTATGCTAGTGAATGTACTAGTCTCACCCGTTATCAACCGCATTATGCATGAAAATAATGAGCTGTCTACGCATCTACTGCTAGATCCTTATATAATTTCCTATGTAGTAGCAGGCTTCCTGTGGGGGCATGTAGCGTTGCATCATGATTTTAGTAAACTATCTGGTTTGGCTAAGAGCGTTGTCATATCCTTAGTTCCTCGTCTAAGTGTATTGGTGGGAGCCGTTCTCTTTATTGCTTTGGCTCTAGCCATCATATTGGTGCCTATCACTTGGGATATCGTGGTGGACATTCTTACAAGTAAATAGATGAACCTAGTTATTTCCTGTATTTTTGGGGTTTTAAAAGCCGTTCTCATTCTCTTGACAATGAAATGATTCAAATGTTAGAGTATGGTTGTATTAATTGGAATACATAAACGGTTATACCCCGTGTATGGTGAATAACAAGGTGCAATATAATATCGTCCTTGGGATGTTCCTAAGGGCGATTTTTATCATCTATCGCTAGAGGGAGAATTAGATGAGTATAGTAACAAACCAAACAACTGAACTTATCGGTAAAACGCCGGTATATCAATTACAGCATACTAATATTTATGTAAAGCTTGAAAAATATAATGTAGGCGGTTCTGTAAAAGACCGTGCCGTACTTGGCATGTTGCAGGCTGCAAAAGAGCAGGGTCGCATCCATGAGGATAGCATCATTGTAGAAGCCACAAGTGGTAATACGGGAATCGCTCTTGCTATGGTAGGCGCTATTCTACATATTAAAACAGTGATCATCATGCCTGAAAGCATGAGTAAAGAACGTCGTGAACTGATTAAGGCCTATGGCGCACAGCTCATCTTAACGCCAAAAGAAACAGGTATGAAGGGTGCTCTCGAGCGAGCAAACGAAATTTTAGAGAAGTATCCAAGTGCTTTCACCTTGGGCCAATTCGTAAATCCTGAAAACCCAGATATGCATTACCGTACAACGGGTGCTGAAATCGTAGAACAAGTGCCGAACGTAGATGTATTTGTAGCGGGTATCGGCACGGGTGGTACTTTCACAGGCGTTACAAGACGATTGAAAGAACATAATCCTAATCTAAAAGCCATTGCTGTAGAGCCAACTGGATCTCCTGCCATTACAGAAGGCAAGGGCGGCCCTCATAAAATTCAAGGCATTGGGGCTGGTTTCATTCCTGAAAACTTTGACCAAAGCTTGATGGACGGCGTACAAACTGTAAGTGATGAAGAAGCTTTTAGCGAGGTACAAACCTTTATGCGTGAAAGTGGTATCTCTATTGGTCTTTCCGCGGGGGCGGCTATTGTAGTGGCAAAACGCATTGCTCGGGAAGAACCTAAGGCGAATATCGTCGTGATTGCACCTGATGGAGTAGAGAAATATTTATCCCTTTTGGACTTCGGCAATAATGAATACGTTAAATAATAGATTTTAGATAGATAAAATACGAGATTTTGAATGATAAAAGAATAGGTTCTATATAGATATAGCCTTATATATAGGAATATAGACCAAACATGTTGTATACTATATATATCTATTATATGAGTAGAATGAGAGTAGAGTAATTTGAGATGGAGTCACTATGATGCAAGGTTTGCGTGAATTATGGGGCAAAATTCAATATAATATTAAGCGCGTAATGGATTCTGACCCAGCTGCCACAAGTGTATGGATGGTTATATGGACATATCCACATATTACGGCTTTGTTCTGGCATTTCTTTGCTCATCGCCTTTATAAGGCGGGGTGGCCGACCTTGGCTCGCCGTGTAGCACTACATTCTCGTCATGTGACGGGTATCGAAATCCATCCGGGTGCAACAATCGGTCGTGGTTTATTTATCGACCACGGTATGGGCGTTGTTATTGGTGAAACGGCTATTGTAGGGGATAATGTAACCTTGTTCCATCAAGTGACTTTAGGTGGCATGTCCTCTAAAAAGGTAAAGCGGCATCCGACCATTGAAGATGATGTACTCATCGGTACGGGTACAAAAATTTTAGGGGACATTACGATTGGGGCGCGTACGAAGATTGGCTGTAATCTCGTTATCAAACATGATATTCCTAAGGATATGGTAATTTTTGAAACAGATCCAGAAAATATGTATGTTCGTAAACCTAGTCGCAATGCAACTGCTGCACAAGCAGAGGAGAAGAAAATCCCTGATAATTACATAGAATACTATATTTAATATAGAAACGTATTTAATATAAAATCATATTTAATATAGAATCATACAAAGAATCATACAAACCTCTAACTATTGGATTAACTAGTAGTTAGGGGTTTTTTATGATTCGAAGAAACATGATTCTGTGATTTATTGGATTTAGATTTGGTATCCATTGGGTATATGTTTGAATTAGTATGGTTATGATGTTTTTATTAAACTTTTATACAAAAATATCTATTCATATATTGACATGGAAAATCATTATTGGTAAAATATAAACATAATCAATATTGATTATAAATTAAATAAACGAATTGATGGCATATAAGCCAACTGAGTTTGTTCTGCTTTTAGAATGAACTGTAATTGAGAATTAAATGGTAAAAGGAGTATTATTATGAAAAACGTACAACAAGTAAATCAATATTTAGCAGATCTTTCCGTGTGGAATGTAAAATTACATAATTTACACTTCAATGTAACTGGTCCGCAATTCAAATCCATCCATGAATACTTGGAATCCATCTATGATGAAGCATTTGAATATTTTGATGCAGTAGCAGAACATGTAAAAATGCAAGGTCAATTCCCATTGGTAAATTCTGCAGAATACGCAAAATTGACTAAAATCGAAGAACTTGGTCAAGAAGATATCCCTCAAGCAAAGGTAATCGATATTCTTCTTAAAGATTTCAAATACATGAAAGATCAAGCTGTAGCGATTCGTGCAGCAGCTGATGAAGAAGATGATTTCTTGCTCGTGAGCATGATGGAAGATCACGTTGCATACTATGTAAAACAAATCTGGTTCATCGAATCTATGTTGAAATAATACGATTGACAATGCCTTATTGGGTATGATATGATTACCCAGTAAAGCATGGAGGATTACTCAAGAGGCTGAAGAGGACGGTTTGCTAAATCGTTAGGGCGGGTTACCGTCGCTAGGGTTCGAATCCCTAATCCTCCGCCATGTAAAGACCTTACATCATTCGATGTGAGGTCTTTTTGTATAATATATTAATTTATTATATTATTTATATAGGCCTAATTCGTGAGGATTCGAGTGAGTCCAAGGCCTTATTAGTATTGAATGACACAGGTGTGTAAGGGTATAGAGTTGACGTATGTCTAGGGGTTTCATATAATAGATTGTATAAAATGTAATTTTAAGGAGACTCTTATGAATACAAAACATACACGTCAAATGAATCGTATCCGTCGAGCGTTAGGCATTGGCACATTATGCCTCGTTGCATCTGTTGGCTTTAGTCATGCTGAAAGTATTGCCATTCCAAGTGCACGTCCTATGGTGGATGGCGTAAGTGCTGATGTAGAGACTGTTAGTAGTTCTAGTAAAGGGCAACAGCATGTAAACTCAGATGTTATTACGCCTAATGATTGGACGTATACAGCGTTACAAAGGCTCATTAAACATGGTGCTATTACAGATACCCACGGATTTACTTTTGATGGTGCTAGCTACACAAAGGATGAGCTTATGCCACTTATCGATGAGGTAGTCACAAAACGTGAGCAAATGAACGATAATGATCGAGAATATGCATTGCGTATTTACCAAGAAAATATGCGTGATGTAATGGATTACCGTATTGCTCGCGATAAAAAAGCTACTGATGAGCGCCGTCAAAAACTAGATGAAAAGCGTGCTGAAAAGGCTAAAAAATCTGGTAAGATGTATCAAGTATCCAAGGATCAACAAGAGGCTCTTGATAAGGCTGGTGATGAAGTAGCGAAACCGGAAGAACGCGCTTTAACAGATGAACAAATCAAAGAAAAAATGAAGAAATTCAAAATTGATGATTCTCGCGTTAAGGTAAATAATGAAGTGCGTATTCGTTACACTGATTCCAAGGATAAAAAGTCCAAAACAGATGCTCGTATGCAGACGGAGATGACGTTCACTCTATAACTCTTAGTAAGGGGTTATAATGATTGATTTTTTTAAGAAACAGTTGTTTACTGCCCATCAAAACGGTAAGCAGCAGGTAAGTGAGGTCTTTAAATATATAGGACCTGGTATAATCGTAACCGTTGGATTTATCGACCCGGGAAACTGGGCCGCCAACTTGGCAGCTGGCGCCAGTTACGGTTATGAATTGCTGTGGGTAGTCACACTATCTACGATTATGCTCATTTTATTACAGCATAATGTGGCACATTTAGGCATTGTACGCGGTCAATGCTTGTCGGAATGTGCCTATGAATTCTTACCGCGTTATGCATCTCGCTTTGTGCTTAGCACGGCAGGAATTGCGGCGGCAGCGACGGCCTTGGCTGAGTTTATTGGCGCCGCTATCGCCTTGAAGATGCTCTTTGGTATTCCTATCTTGATAGGCAGCATTTTGACGGCTCTTATCTGTACGGTCATGCTCATTACGAACTCCTATCGTAAATTAGAGCGAATCATTGCTGGCTTTGTATCCCTCATCGCATTGGCGTACCTCGTTGAGGTAAATATGGTCAACGTAGATTGGGCAGCGGCTGGTATCGGTTGGGTGGATCCTAATATTCCTAATACATCGATGCTCGTTATTTTGAGTATATTAGGGGCCGTAATTATGCCTCATAACTTGTTTTTACACTCTGAAATCATCCAAAGTCGCCAGTTTAATACACAAGACCCAGCGATTATGAAACGGCAGTTGCGCTACGAATTCCTCGATACTTTGTTATCTATGGGGATTGGATGGATGATTAACTCTGCCATGATTATATTGGCGGCGGCTGTCTTCTTTGCTCATGGTATTGAAGTAACAGAGCTTGAACAGGCTGAGGAGTTGTTGCGACCACTCATTGGACCCGCAGCGGGTATTATTTTTGCAATAGCATTGTTATTTGCAGGTTTTGCCTCATCTGCTACGGCAGGTATGGCGGGGGCAAGTATCTTTGCAGGAATGTTTGGCGAGTCTTACGATATGAAAGACTTCCATACGCGATTAGGCTTGGCACTAACATATGTTCCAGCATTATTGTTGATCGTGTTTATTACAGATTCCTTCCAAGCATTATTGTTCTCTCAAATGTTCTTGAGCTTGCAATTACCAATCACCATCTTCTTGCAACTTTACATGACAAGTAGCCGCAAGGTCATGGGAGAATACGCAAACCGTAAATTTACAAATATTCTCTTATGGAGCATAGGTATCATCGTTACGATCATGAATATCTACTTATTGATTGTAGGCTAATAGAACATTCTTTGTTAGTTACCAAAAGGTTTATTATAAAATCATAATTACAATACAGCATTAGAGTACAATATTAGAGTATAATATTAGAGTACAACATTAGAATACAAAATTAAAATACAAAGGACCGCTATGGCGGTCCTTTTGTCATGTTGCTAACGTATCTATTATGTGAAAAGCGTATCTTTGAATACCCAAGAGGGGTATAAAATATGGTACAATTAAAGATAGTATAATTAAGATTAATATAATATCTGTTGGGGATATTCCTTAGCAGTGTGATATATGGAAAACTAGGAGGCCCTAATGGCAGAGGAAATCAAAGTGCAAGAGACAATACAATCTGATTTTAGTGTTGTGGTTAACGACATTGCTGAAGAGTTATTGACGCGCCTCAATATGGATGAGGATGGTTCTGTTATCGATATGTTCCAAACAGGCTCTTTTGATCCTTGGCAGTTATTCGTATTTTTTGGCGCTTTAGAAAAAGCTCTTATTGAGTTCAGAACGGATAAACGCAAGAAAACGGTTATCGTTCATGCACAACCTGAGGCTCTTATCGGCATAGGCCGCGTAGTGACACCTGTATCTACTATGCTTGAGCATGTATTGATGTCTCGTTTGAACGACATGAGCGAAGGCCGCTTGGAAACAGGCATGCTTACAGTATCTGCTGAAAGTATCGATTATGAAGGTGTAAACCTTAAAGGGCGTCACGTGGTTATCGTATGCGACCTTGTAGATGAAGATTCTAATTATCTCAAAGAATGCATTAAATTATGTAAAGAATTGAAAGCAAGCCACGTAGTGGCGGTGCCTCTCATGTTGTGGAACCCAGAATTGATCGATAATTTGACAGAGGAATCTATTAAGGCGGAATTATCTCATGAAAATCGTCCTCTCTCCTAGTAAGACAAAAACGATTGCCGATGTTGCTAGCAACGATGGGGTAGTCAATCATGCAGTTCGAGACGGACAATTTCAGCCGCACATCACACAAGAAATCATAAAACATGTGCAATCTCTTGATGTAACGGCTCTTGGTAAAGCTTTAAAACTAAAGGATGATAAGGCGCAAGCTTTATATGACTTTTATCAAGCTTTTGATTCTCAGCCAGTAGGGATAGCTTGTGAAAGCTACGATGGCATTGCTTTCAAATATTTAGACTGGCAAAACTTGTCTGATGAGGCCAAGTCCTTTGGTGAAAGCCATCTTGTTGTGATGTCCGCGTTGTACGGTGTCGTTGAACCTAATATGGGTGTGCGCGACTATCGACTCGATATGGTTGATAAGGTAGGCATTAATCTATACGATATTTGGCGGGAAACTGTGGATGCATACTTTCACAAGGAAGATTGGATCCTAAACCTAGCATCTAAAGAATATGCAAAAATGGTGAACCATCCAAAGGTGGTAACCATTGAATTTTGGGAATTACGGGGCGACACGTTTAAGCAGATGAGTACGTCCTCCAAAATGAGTCGAGGTGTGATGGCTCACGAATGTTTAACACGACAAGTGAAACATGTGCGGGACTTGCCGCGCGAAATCAATGGATTTACCTGTGTCACTGACATTGAATCCATTACCATACCAAGCGAATCGATGACAGTTCGCTATGAAAGGAAGTGATTGTTTGCAAGTGCAAGACATTCTCGGAAAAGACCTCGTCGGCGATGAATGGTTGACGGAGGAAGAATTGCGATTTCTCATGTCTGTAACTGATGAAGAACAGTTGCAATTAATATATAAAAAGGCTTACGAAGTGAAGGCGAAATATGTAAAGCCTGTAGCGTACTATCGTGGCCTCATCGAGTTCTCGAACCGATGCATCAAAAACTGTAATTACTGCGGTATCCGTCGTGAAAATGACAAGACGGAACGCTTTGATATGAACCGTGAAGATATCATCAAGATGGCGCAGTGGGCCTATGACCATGAATATGGTTCTATTACACTTCAATCTGGCGAACGTTGTGATGATGCCTTTGTGGATTATGTGGTGGATTTAATTCGCGATATTAAAGCTATTGGCGATGGATCCCTTGGCATTACGATGTGCGTAGGGGAACAAAGCGAAGAGGCGTACCGCCGCATGCGTGAAGCCGGCGCTAGTCGTTATTTATTGCGCATTGAAACAACAAATAAAGAGCTATATCATAAAATTCATCCTCAAGATGAACTACACTCCTTTGAAACGCGCGTTGAATGCTTACGTAGCTTGCGCCGCGTAGGTTTCCAAGTGGGTACAGGCGTCATGATTGGTTTGCCTGGGCAAACCGAAGAAGACCTTGTAAATGATATCTTGTTCTATCGCGATATGGATATCGATATGATCGGCATGGGGCCGTATGTGGTACATCATGATACGCCGTTAGGCCAAGAGGCATTGGCGATGGGAATCGATGACGAAGCAGGTAAATTGCGCCGCATTCAATTGGGCCTAAAGATGATTGCGTTGACACGTTTATTCTTGAAAGACGTAAATATTGCGGCCACAACAGCATTACAAGCGTTGGATAAACTCGGCCGTGAAAAAGGCCTTGCTGCCGGTGCTAATATCTTGATGCCTATCATTACCATTCCGGAACACCGTGCAAAATATTTGCTGTATGATAACAAACCTTGCGTAGATGATAATGCAGACAAATGTAAAGACTGCTTAACGCGCCGCGTAATGTCCATCGGCGATACCGTAGGTTGGAAGCAAAATGGAGACTCCAAACATTACGGAAAACGGACGGGAGAGTTTTAGCTTTTAGAGAGTTTTAGTTTGTATATGAGGTTGTATTATGGAGACAAAATGGTATTCTGATTTTTGGCGGTTGCTTGCTAGTCCTTTTAAAGGCGGTATTGATCAAGTGGTGCAATCGGGCACTTTGCAAAAAGGCTTTTGGGGCACTGTATTCTTATGGGCTATTCCATATATTATATTAGCTTTATTTGGGACTATGTTGATTCCATTTCTCCCTCATAATGAATTTACTGGTTTAACCTATTTAATCGGTATCGGTGCAAGTTTTATATTCATCTTTGCATGGCTCATCAGTATCGGTTGGTCCTTTGTAATGGTTGCCATTGGTTCTTATGTATATAACTGGGTCATCACTAAGATGGGTGGTACAGACAATGTACAAGCCATTATGAAAGTTAGCTGGTATCTACAAGGGTATGAAGTACTATTATTTAGTATTGGTTATATGATAGTCTTGATCTTAATGGAGCTATTAGGTCTTGTATTCGATAGTAGTGCTATTGCTGGTTTCGTATATTTTGTAGGAACTGTGGCATTAATTATTATTTCTATCTGGGTATCCTTAGAACTTATGGCAAGACAAGTCATGCTTACTAAGATGAAAGTTTTCATTGCCTGTATCATAACGTCCATTATCTTTGTTCTTATCTGGGCAATCTTCATGGCACTTCTTGGTGGCTGTGCCTCTTTAGTGGGTAGATAATACTGATATATAAATTAATATTAATAAAGAGTCCTCTTTTTTTGATAAATTTTTTCGGAAAAAGAGGACTTTTCTATTTGGGTGTCGAAATGTATTAGCAAAAGCCGTAATTTGCCATTAAGGAGGCGATTCCGATGAAAGAGTACAGTAGTGATAAAATTAGAAACGTTGCTGTTGTTTCCCACGATGGTGCGGGTAAAACAGCTCTTGTTGAATCCTTGTTGTTAACTTCTGGTGCGGTTGATTTCGTAGGTAAAGGTCAAGATAATAAACATATTATGGACTTTGAACCGGAAGAAATTAAACGTAATGTAACTATTCAATTGGGCATGGCGCCATGTGAGTGGCATGACCATAAGGTTAACTTCATAGACACTCCAGGCTATAATGAATTCCATGGCGAAGTTCGTGCCGCTTTGCGTGCGTGCGATGGTATGTTGATGGTACTATCCGCCACATCTGGTGTAGAAACTGACACAGTTCGCGCATGGGATTATGCAGTTGAATTACAAATGCCTCGCATGGCATTTATCAATAAAATGGATGTCGATGGTGCTGATTTCTTCGGTACTATTGAAAGAATGCGGGAATTATTTGGCAAAGGCATTATGCCATTGCAGATTCCTATCGGTGAAGGCGCCAACTTTGAAGGCGTCGTAGACGTAGCAAAAATGACTGCGTTTACTTATAAGGACGGCCAACCAACAGAGATTGCTGTACCAGCTCACCTTATCGAAAAGGCTCAAGAAATTCGGGAAATGACCGTAGAAGCCGCGGCTGAAGGTAGCGATGAATTGTTGGAAAAATATTTAGAAGGCGAAGAATTATCCTTAGAGGAAATTCGCCAAGGCTTGCGTGAAGGGATGATTAGTGGCCGTGTGTGCCCAATCATGTGTGGCAGTGCCACATCTCGTATTGGCCTAGATCAAGTATTGGATCGTATGATCCGTTACATGCCGGATGCAACTAAAAAAGTGATGACCGCAACTGATGCGGAAACCGGCGAACAATGTGTTGTACATGTAGATAAACCATTAACTGCATTCGTATTTAAAACATTGTTAGACCCATTCGCAGGCAAACAAAGCTTTGTACGTATCTTCTCTGGTGAACTAAAAGAAGGCGATCGCCTTTATGATGTAAACCAAGGTGTAGAAGAAAAATGGGGCAAGATGGTTACCCTTATTGGGAAGCAACAAATCCCTGTATCCGCTGCTAAAGCTGGCGATATCGTAGTGATACCGAAATTGGCCAATGCTAAGACCGGCGATACATTAACGGCTCCTGACTTTAAAGTGACATACGATGCTATTCGTTTCCCTCAACCTTTATATACAGTAGCTATGGAGCCAGTAAAAAAAGGTGAGGAGGAAAAATTAGCGAGTGCTGTTCTTAAAGTGGCGGAAGAAGATCCTACTTGCGTAGTAGTGAAAAATGCTGAAGCTCGCCAATTACAAATTGATTGTATGGGCGAGGTACATCTTGAGCATATCCTCAACAAAATGGACCGTAAATACGGCGTACAAGCTAAACTTGTGACTCCATATATTCCATACCGCGAAACTATCAAAGGCTCTGCTGAAACCGAGTCTAAATATAAGAAACAAAGTGGCGGTCATGGTCAATATGGTCACGTTAAGATTCAAGTGGATCCATTATATGATGGTAGCGAATTTGCATTCGTAGACAAAATTTTTGGTGGTGCTGTACCTAAACAATACATACCAGCAGTGGAAAAGGGTGCCAAAGAAACCCTAGATAAAGGCTTAATTGCGG
>OGKO01000885.1_pt1 | contig 20112 bp, 19 predicted proteins | sample 1572451 | NCBI WGS metagenome assembly OGKO01 (sample SAMEA2582089, study PRJEB24529) | metagenome | biome: Human gut stool | place: China | collected 2011 | reverse complement strand
TCCGTGTGTAAACGCCGCCGCATCCTTTCTCCGAATCTGTTCCAGTAAATCTTCCGTCATTCTTTTTCTCCCTCATTCGCTTCTTCCATCACAACACGCGCCTCCGGCGCACTGCCCGCCTCCACATAATCGAACCGGATCACCGCCTGCTGCCAGTTCACGCTGACTCTGGCGCTTTTTCCTCTCTCCCTGCCAGCCCCGGAAATCTGCTCTAACAGTTCCCCAAAGACCTCCTTGGTGAGATACCCGCCTCTCCAGTGAAAGGTAAACGTTTTTCCTTTTTTTGCTGTCTGAAGCGCACGTTTATAGACATCCTCCACCTTCGTGAAGGAAAGCTTTTTCTCCCGATAATAAAAATGCTGTGCATCCGTACATTCCGGCGCAGGCGCGATCAGGGGCTGATGATCCCGGAATACGCTCTTGTCGCAGAGATTGAAATAATCGTACCGGATCTGTGCTCCCGCACCGAGCGTGTTGTCAAATGTAGCATCCAGATGATAATACTGCCCGCCGATTTTTACAATGTTCCACGTATGGCGGTATTTGATCCCCTTCTCTGGGCAGTTTCCGCACAGAGCAATCACGCACCAGACGCCAAGCGCATCGCAAAGCACCTTTACTGACTTTGCGATTCCCTCACAGACGCCCACACCCTGTCCGAGAGGACCTATGATCTCATGGGAATACGGCTTTTTCAGCTTATCGTAGTGCACGTTTTCGCAGATAAAGTCATGGACGTATTTTTCTTTCTCCCACTCGGAGAGATTCTGCGCCGCGCGCGCCAGTTTTTCCACCCACGCCTTCATCGCCTTCTGGTGCTCTCTGATCTTGCCTTTTTCAAAGAGGTATTCCGGCAGGAACACAAGGTTCGCCGACTCCTGATAATACCGGTACTTGTAGCCGGTCGCCCAGAAAATCTCCGGATGATCCAGCCGCAGCAGAAAAAACACCTGATAGAGATCCTCCGACTCAAGGCGCGGCATCAAAATGGCATCCTCCAACGCCAATAGTCCCTGCCGCATCGCATAATATGCCGCCTGCTTTGTTTTGTCCATTTTGCTGTAATAATATGCTTCCATCGTTGTCTCCGTGTAGTTATATGAGCTGGACTATGAGCTGGGGTTCCTGTCGGATTCCGGGATTGGGCTTTTGCCTCGATCCGGCAGAGTTCCGACAGATGACCTGTCACTTTCCACTGGGTTTCCTGGCTGATTGAGGAATCAGGCTTCCTGTCCGGCGAGCGCCTGACTTCTCCGGTGCACTCTCCGTCTCACAAAGTAAAAACAGATTACCTGCAGGACAATCGTGATAATCCACGACGCTGGATAAGATATAAACAGAATCGCCAGTGATCTGTGGTATGGAAAAATGCCAAAAATCCACACCACTCTCGTACCAACCGTTCCGATGACCGACAACACCATCGGCACCGCGGAATATCCCATGCCGCGCAGCGCCCCCGGGAACAAATCCATCCAGCCGCAAAGAAAATAGGTGATCGTCGTGTATGCAAGGATCTCCATACCGCACGCAATTACCTCGGCATCCTCCGTGTAGATCTGTAAAATTTCCGGTCCGAACCCATAGCAGATGCATCCCAAAACCACAGCGACCACGACCGATAAGATCATGCAGTCTGCCAGCACACGATCCATGCGCTTTAATTTTCCAACGCCGTAATTCTGGCTGGTAAAGCTCATGCACGCCTGTGTGATGGAGTTCACCGAGACATACAAGAAGCCGAGCAGATTGTTTGCCGCCGTGTAGCCTGCCATCGCCGTCGATCCGAACGAATTGACCGAGGACTGCAGGAGCACATTGGAAAAGTTAATGACCGTACTCTGGATTCCTGCCGGAACGCCGACCGAAAAGATCTGCTTCAAGTAGTACCCTTTCATGCCAAGCTCGGAAAACCGCAGCCGGTAACTGCTCTCCGACCGACAGAGGCACCGCAGCACCAGCACGCAGGAAATCATCTGCGAGATGACCGTGGCGATCGCCACACCGGCAACGCCGAGCTTGAATACAATGACAAGCACCATATTCAAGCACGCGTTGATAACTCCCGCAATCATCAAAAACAGCAGCGGACGTTTTGTGTCCCCGACGGCGCGCAGAATCGCCGCGCCATAATTGTAGAGCATGAAAAACGGCATTCCCAGAAAATAAATCCGCATATAAAGTGCCGACAGTCCGATGACGTCGTCCGGTGTCCCCATCAGCGCCAGCGCTCCCTTGGAAAAAACAAGTCCCACCAGCGCCATGATAATTCCACTGACCAGTGCCAGGGTTATCGCGGTATGTACGGTCTCAGACACCTCTTTCTCACGCCCCGCCGCATAGAAACGCGCCGTCAGTACATTTGCCCCCAGCGAAATTCCGATAAACAGATTCGTGAACACGTTGATGAGCGCACTGGTCGATCCCACCGCTGCCAGCGCCTGGCTGCCGGAAAACCTGCCCACCACGATAATATCTACCGCATTGAACATCAGCTGTAAAATGCCCGACAGCATGAGCGGCAGCGAGAAGGAAATCAATTTGTCCATAATCGTTCCATTGCACATATCAATCTCATATTTATTCTTTTTTGCCGTTGTCTGTTCCATCTCTGTCACCGCTCCTGTTCTGTGTCTTATCTGTTTCATCCACTTCCCGTTCTATCTTTTCTTAAATCCAGTTAAAGTCTCCGCCGGTAATCGCAAGACTTAAGAGCGCATCCATTTTCGCCACTTCCTCCTCGCCCTCGATTTTCTGCAGAAGCACTGCCGTATCTGTCACGTCCGCAAGCGTTTCATCCGGCCCGATCTCATAATCAACCTCCGATGCACAATCCGGACAGGGAAGCCGCGTCATCGTCTGCAAGGACAGAAACCGATTCCCGCACTTTTTACATTCATAATATCCGCACTGCTTTGTGCCATCCGGTACATAATACATGCTAAAACCTCCTTTTGCCTGTCACTATGTATCCCATTTTAGCATGATGGCTTTTAAAACACAAATGCAGGGTTAGCGTCAGATGGCGTCAAGGAAACAGTACATATCCACCTTTGCCTTGACGCCATTTAGCAGCGCGCATCGTGGCGCTGCATGTCCAAAATTCAGTTTGCAGACGATTGCATATCGGGGTTACCTATGTTCTTGCATCTTCATACTCTATCACGAATCAAGCAATCACCTTGTACAGACTTTATTTAATAAGAAAACCAAATAAAAGAAAAACCTTACCAATGTTCAGTTTTTTATTTCTGAAAGTCAGCAAGGCTTCTTTATATATGTTATGAAATAAAATTTTTATCTCTTGAATAATCACAAAATATTCCCAATCACTAAGCAAATTTGCTTGTCGCCACATAAATAATAGATTTTTACAGTGTTTCAAATTATTTAAACTCCTCGGTGGCTAGCTTGAGCTGCTGTTTTTCCCTCATTTTTCAAGCATTTATTATTTATATTTTTCAAAATACACTCTCGTTTTTATGTCAGCTAAAATTTTCAAAGTAAAATAGAACCAAACACATAATTATCAATAGATATTCTCTAAAATATTCTAGTTAATAACCACCCATATTTAGAATCAAAATAGTCATCACTTATAATTTTAGCTTGAAAAATATCCCCTATTTTTACAGCATCCTCACACTTCTCAATTCTTTTTTCAGTCAACTTTGAAATATGAATTTGTCCTATATTTCTAGTATCCTGTGTTTTTATTTTTACATGAACAAAATGTTTTGAAACATAAGAAACTGTGCAATGCACCACATCACCATTTTTTAAATATTCTGTTGAATTAACTGCATTTTTCTGTTTATTCAGCAGCAAAATGTACTCTGTCGTAAATTCTTTACTTCTATGCTGATCCACGTCATTTATTCTTGAATTCGATGCATGTCCCATTATACATTACTTTCCCACAAATAAAACCAAACTAAAGCCATTTGATAAATCAAATGCCGAAATCCTGCATAAAGACAGGCTTCCAGCATTTCTATCCATTATTCAAACTCCCTACAGAAGAACTTATCATCCCTATGAAAGCTTGATTTCTGGAGCTTTAAACGGCAATTATTACACCTTTTATCACAATTATTTTATATTTTCAAAAATTAGATATCATCATTTTCTATTACAAATGTTATCTCCTATTCCTAATTTAGGTTATTATCCATTCCCATTATTTTCTTAAAATTAGCATAAGCCGTATCATCTTTAAGAATTTCAACCATTTCTGGGGTTACCATTTTTTCAAAAGTTTTTAGCGAATCAGGTTCAACTACCTTTGATAAAATAAAATTTCTAAGCATCAACGTTAATGGTTCACCAATTGCCGACTTATAATTAAATCCTAACAACTGCATTGTTTTCAGTGTGTCTACACTAATTAGTTCTTTTATTTGTTCATATGTTTCCAGTTGTCTTGTAACTCCACTCTGTTCTACTGAACCGCTATTCTTTAACAATTCTAATATCCTAGAAACTGTATTATGTAAATGTGCTATATCCTCATCGCTAATCACAACTTTATCTAACTCAGATTTATACGCTTGAGCAATTCTAACGGCTTCTTCTCTTTCATTTAATAATTCATTTACAATTTCATCATATGTAGCTCGCAGTTTCTCTGCATTCTTTTCATCTTTTACAGTTTTAATTTTATTTGAAATTGCTGTTGCAGTTCCCTTAACTGCTAATTCTGTTAATGACCTGCCTAACCCTAACAATTCATTTGCATACATTTCGTCCATATTTGCACTTCTCCTTTCGCACAGATCTTTATTTCTAATTTCCAATTACTTAAATCCTGTTCAACATCTAATATTTCAGTTCCAGCCATATTTTTCTTCAAATATTCCTTAGCATGAATGTCATCTAATAGTAATAGAAAAACCAATACCTCCTTAGCAGTTCTTATTTATTCATCTCTTGATATACAAGCCAAAAAAATCATCACTTACCACTTCATTTACTCTTTCCTCGCTATGACTACCTTCATGAAGAAAAAATCAATACATTAAGTTTTCAAAATATGAAGCTAATGGTTCCAGTAAACGTTATAGGATTTCAGGTGCTGTGAATATTTTTCAATTGTTTTTTGTAAAACTTCTAAAAAACTTCTGCTCCCCTTCTCATAGAATTACCAACTACGTTCTCGTAAACTATTTAACAATTTTTCATAATTATCTATTTCAATTAATTTAAAACTTTATTCCAACTATATGCGGCATCCATACATTCTACATATCCATTTGCAAATGAAAAGTAGATACAAATTTAATCAAACATTTTTTCAAGTCCCTATTACACCGCTTTTAATTGATTTTCTGATTTTTCACTTAATATAGCATATTCTTTCATCATACCATGCACTTTTTATCAAATCTCCTGATTTATAACAGCTTAAAAAAAATTATCCACTGCATCATTAAGAAATATGTTCGCCTTTGTTAACCACATATCAATATAATCATTCAATATTTTTATTATTACTCACTTTATCAAACATTTCCTTCACAGCCGGCGCATCTTTGGTTAATTTTTTTATACTTAAATCTTCTGCTTTGTTGTTAGCCAATCGAAGTTGATTTTCTGATGAAAGAAGTGCCTCCTTTGTTTTCTGTAAATGAGAAATTGTCTTATCAATTTCATCTATCGCTGTTTTAAACTTCTCGCTAGCAATTCTATAATTACGCGTAAATCCATCTTTAAATGTATTCATATTTTCTTCAAAGCGTAAAATATCTATCTGTTGATTTCTTACCAATTCCAATTCTTGTCTATATTTTAAAGAATTCAATGCTGCATTCCGCAGTAACGTAATCATTGGAATAAAAAATTGTGGTCGAATAACATACATTTTTTCATATTTATAAGACACATCGACAATACCATTATTATACAATTCATTATCAATTTCTAGCAATGACACCAATACTGCATATTCACATCCCTTTTCACGCCTATCACGATCAAGTTCTTTAAAGAAATCTTCATTCTTATGTTTGGTTGCAGTCTCGTCCATCTCATTTTTCATTTCAAACATTATAGAAATGAATTCTATTCCATCCACATCTTCTCTAAAAATAAAATCTCCTTTGCTTCCATTTTTTACATCATTATCTTTTTCAAAATATGCTGTTGGAAATGCAGCCATTCTTAATGAATTGAATTGGTTTAAACAATGTTGTTCAAGACTCTCACCTACCATTTTTGTAGATTGCCGTGCTTTAAAATCCTTATAATACTCTATTTCCTCATCTTTTAACTTTAACTTTTCCTCATATTCTTTATGTAACGATTGTTCCTTCAATTGATTTTCTGTATCCTTACTTGATAACTGGCTTCTGAGCTCTGTAATTTCTGTTTGCTTTTCTGATATTTCTTTCTCCTTTTTCTGCACTGCCTCTGAAACCGCTAGTTTTCTTTCCGTTTCGCTATTCCCGAGTTTCGCTTTTAATTCTTCTATTATACGATTTTTTTCTGTTAATTCTTCTTGTTTGATTTCTAATGCGTTTTGTTTTTCTTTATCTTTTTTGTCAACAGCTTCACTTATTGCCAACTGTTTTACGGTTTCACTTCCCTCAATCTGAGCTTTTAATTGTTCAATCTGTTTATTCTTCTCTTGATCTTTAGCAGAAAAGTTTTCTTTCAATGTAGTGATTTCTTTTTCTTTAGCACTAACTGCCTCTGAAATTGCTAGTTTTCTTTCATTTTCTGCATTTTCTATTTGTGCTTTAAGCTGAGCAATCTTTCGCTCTCTATCTGTAAGTTCATCGTTTTTCTTTTCAACAGCAATCTCTCGTTCCTGTTCCTTTTTACTAATAGCCTCACTTATTGCAAGTTGTTTCTCGGTTTCATTTCCTGCAATTTTTGATTTTAATTGTTCAATTATTTTATCCTTCTCTGTAAGTTCTGATTCTTTCGTAGAAATCAATTTATCAAACTCATCCTTCTGTTGCATTTTAACAAGTTCTAAATCTTTTTTCTTAATTTCTTCCAATTTTTTTCTCTTTGTTTAAGTTCTTTATCAAATTCTTTATCACGAACTTGTTGAATAATTTGAGCATAACCAGACTCATCAACCGCAAAAACTTCTCCACACTTAGGACATTTAATCTCTTGCATCTTTTTTCATCCTTTCCCCACTTATACATTGCGTAGTTCTAATTAAATTAGTAATTAATAAGATTTAAGCTGGCCTCAATAAATCTTTCATAATACCAAATACCTTGTATATGCATTTCACACTCCGCCTTGCTTTTACCGGATACGATTACTACTCTCCCAATAACTGAATTAATTTATATCTACGTCTTCTCGAAGTTTTCCTCAAAATCATCCGAACACTTTAAAACTTCCGCTTACACTATAGTAAGTCCGAAACCCTCTTCTCTTTCCAATTTTTCTTGAAGAATTTCCAACCTACAACTTTTATATTTGTAATTACTCTGCTTTCAAACTATGTTTTTAGAATATCACAGTATGCATCATTATTTAAGCATACATTCCCTCTTTCAGCAGCCTTCTTGCACAGTTCATAATCTGTTTCTGTCTCTTTAAGCCGCCATACAAAAAACCACATTCCACACACCACATAACAAACTAAAATCATGGGTTTGTCTACAGCATTTAAGTTACTTTGACTAAATGCTACTATTATAAGAACCCAAAAATAAGGAACTACCATTATTGGTAACCCATAATAACAGTTCCTATTTATTACTATCGTCATTTTTTCAACAATACTTATTTCCAGCTTACTATATCATGTAACTTACTCAAAAGGTCTTCGACATATTTACGCTTATCCTCATTACTTTTCTCAGGATTATAATTATGTTCGCAAACAATTGCATATATTAACTCTCGATTTACATTTTCAAAATAATTAGTCGCTGGTAAAATACAATATTTAAACTCTGTAATATCATCTCCATATCTTGCAGATTTGCATGCTTTTAATGTATCCGCTGCAGTCGGATATTGATCGGGATCTTTTAAAAGTACCATGCGCACCTCATCTTGATCTGGTTCCAATTTATCCTCTGAAATATCAAACTTAAATATATAAAATTCATTTTCATTGTTCAAAATTGCATTTTTATTACCATAGTATATTGCATACATTAAGCTATTCGTGCAATACGTATACCCTGGTGTAGAAGCCAATGTCTTTGGCTTAATTGATCCCTCTGAAACCTTCATACAATTTTCTACTATATATTCATATGATTCAGAATTAAGTCTTTCCGCATGACAATCGATTTTACCATCTTTAACAATCTTTTTGCCCCTTGACTCTATTGTTCCATGATATAATATCATTTGCTTTATTCCCTTCACAATCTATTATTCAATACAAATAAATACTGCATCAAATCACTTCTAAAATTCCATATTAATGTATATGTATCTTAATAAGCATTTCTATAACAGCAAAAATCAACCGTCTCAAAATTTTTACAAATTGACATCATTGTTTCTCCTGATAACATATATGGTTCCTTTTTCGGTAAAATAATTCTATTGGTGAAAATAGCGAATTTGATAGAAAAAACAAACTAAATATTCTTTCTGGAAAATTAAATCTAGAATTTTTCTCTAATATATCATCCATATACTTTCCTCTGATATATCCCTAATGCATTTCTATAATTACGTCATAAGTATCTTTTATAACTTTTTCATTACTATCATCATTTAAAAAAATGACTTATATATTTCAAGATTTTGTCCCCCATCTTTCACATAACTCATATAGTAATTCCATTCTACCTCAAAAAGCATATTTTGCATTTTTAATAATAGCTTATAGTATTTTATTAAGCGATTAACTTGTGCGTCTTTATCCACTTTTGATAATTTTCCCAAAATTATGTTCATTTTTCTCCCTTAATTATCATAAGCTTCTGTCTTTTTCTTAATAGTTCTTACAAAAAAGGTACCCATTCAATTTTCGCATGAATAGATACCTTTATCGTTTTATTTATCGAACACTTATTCAAACTCTTTTTCAAGTTTAATGTTTCATCTTAATCTGATGTTATTTCATTGCAAACCGTATCATTTTGATATGGTTTTGTATCTTGTTAATGTGGTTTTAAAACTACTGTACCCAAATTGTACCCAAACAAAACTCCCCACTTAACAACTATCTACTATTCATTTCAATCTCAATTTCGTGATTTTCAATAAAGGACTCAATTTCCACTCTAATCGGTTCATAAATTGCTACATCTTGATTAATAGCCTCAAAACTAACCGCTAACGAATACTTTGCTTTAAATAATCCACCCCAACCTTTGTGTCCACGCACTGCAACACAGAAAGCATCACTTAATTGATTAGATTTTATAATACACCAATCTTTTTGTAATGTACCATTTTTCCTTGAATATCCTTCTGCTGCACCTCTATTAGTGGCCTCACCTAGCACCCAACTAAAATCTCCGTCATCTTCAATTACCGCACCAGTCTCAAAAATACGTCTTGCAAATGTCTCTGCATTTTCGCCCATTCTGCTACAGCACCAATCTAGCCATGTTGACAAATACCCTTTCACATAGCGACGTGTTCGACGAGGATTTGCTGCATACGATAAAGTAATTTCAACCAAAATATCATAATCCTCACCAATAGATGATAATTCCTCAGGTATTGGAATCTGAAAAATATGCGCTTCGTCATCTCCGAGTTCCATAAGTTCCGGTGTTACTAATGTAATCCTATATTCATCATTATGAGTAGCACGTTCAACATCAGGTATGCCATATCCAATATGTCTTAAAGTCGAGACACACTCATCCTTATCTATTTCGTTAATACTTTTAGGCCAACGAGCAGATTGAGCTATCAATGCTCTATAAAGTAAAGCTGGTGATTCTGGAAAAACTTTTTGGATTTGTGATGCAATAAAAGTTACTTTCGGAGCCGAAAAAGATGTACCAACCTCATCTTTGGCGAAGGCTGGACCTTCCGGAGATTTGCGAATTAATTCAGGGCATACCTCAGGTGGTGTAGTAAGTTGAGGGGGCATGCTTCCTTTGTTATATAAATGTGTGCCACCATACTCAACAACTTCTGGTTTTAAAACATCCCAAATGCCAGGTCCCGAACGCGAAAAAGAAGATATCTCCATTTTCTTACCTAACGCAATCACATCATTCGTTTCAAAATCAGTTGAAGAAACCGATCCTACTGTAATAGCCTGCAAACTTTGGGCTGGATTTGATATTCTACATAACTCTCTGTCAAAATATAAAGGATATGGATATCCAGCTTGCCAATAGGCTGATATAACATCAGCAGAAATATTTCCGCCAGCCTGTATAAATAAGACATCATTATTGTATGATTGATAATCAATTTCAGCCGCCCAGGGTGTCATGTGTTTCATTTCACAAGCTTTATGGCTACCAACAGAATGATTAAATATTTTTGTCGGAATCAAAGCATCTTTGTTATACTTCTGAACTGCAATTGCAATTGCCCGAGGCGGATATACCTCTTCAGGCAAGCAATTATCTCTGTCCAGAATTCTCATATTACGAATCCAACAAGGTAATTGGTAATTTCCAACTGTAGGAATCTCTTTGGGATACAAAACAGCTCCCGCTACCCGCGTACCATGTCCTCCGCCTGTAGTCTCATCATTTGTACTCAAATCATCTGACAAAAGACTTATTGAATCAGTATTTATAATCGAAGGTGCTAAATATTTATGGGCTTCTTGGATTCCACTATCCATTATACATACAATCGGCGCTGATTCTAAAGGTTCGTCTATTTGTACATCTTCGCCGAAACTATAATTATTTTCTGGAGCTTTTCCCATTTCTATTTTTTCGCCTTCAGAAACCTCAAATATATATGCAAAATTTAGTACTAAATCGAATAAGCATTTACCAGAAATTTTTAAGCGCACCGAAAAACTATCTGGCAAATCAGTTATTCCTGGAACCCCATCAGTCAATTCCACAATTTCCCCATTATAGGCATAAACAAAATTTTCTATTATTTCCTCTCGTTGCATTTTTAGCTCATCCCAAGCCATATAAGCTGTATTAAATTTTTCTATCCACCTTTGCTCGCGAATTAAATAATGCTCATCTGATTCATGGTCATTTCTTTGTGGTCGTTTAGGAAGTTCAATATTTCCACAACAACTTACTCCAATATCAATTATGTATATATTGTCAGGCAGAATTGTAGACCACTGTGCATATAATTCTTCTGACAATACACCCTTTAATCTATCTTCATCTTCGCAAAGGGCATATACTTTTGCTGGTGAATTACATTTTGCAGTTACATTTGCAATAAACGCATCAGTTTTCTCATTTAGCACTGAAAAGTCAACGTCTTCTGTTGCAACAATAATATATCCTTCAGCAAGCTCACAAACAATCTCAAAACCTAATCCTCGTAAAAAATCAATATCAGCACTCGGATCAATTTCCAATAGTATTGGAATACCAGTTTCTATTAGAGGTAGTTCTTGATCTATTCTTTCTGTTCGCCTTTCTTTCCAAAAATGAGACAGTTCAGCTGCTCGTCGTTTTACATAACCACCATGAGTAACACGATTTGTCCGATTTTTTATTGTTTGTTCTGAAGGTAAATTACCACCTCTTAATTTTGGCTTTCCTCGGAAAATGAATGGAAGTGGTAAATGCGTAAAGTTATTATTTCCTGCCATTAACGTGCCTCCTTCAATTAAAATTTACAGCTTTCTTCCAATGACTTCCTAAAATGTTCATTGCAAACTTTTTTGTTTCCAGAAAGAATACTTATCTTTGCAGCTCGTTGTGCAATCAAAACAATATTCGCAGCCGAATATCCGTCTAATTGATCTGCAATTTTTTTCATATCAACATCTGGAGAAACAGGAATTGCTGATAAAGTCATTTCCAGTAAGCGTACGCATTCTTCTTTTCCAGGTATAGGCATTTCTATTACGTCATCAAACCTTCGAAAAAGTGCCTCATCCAATGAAACTTTCAAATTCGTTGTTGCTAACACTAGGCCAGGCGCATCATACTCATCAAGCAACGTTAAAAGCATATTAACAATACGAGGCACCTCTCCAACATCCTGTGTGGTAGTACGAGATTTTGCAATAAAATCACACTCATCAAGAAGGAGAACAACCGGTTCATTTTTGCAATAATCAAATACCATTCGGAGATTTGAAGCAGATTCTCCAAAATAAGAAGACAATAAGGTATCAAAGCGAACCTTTAATAATGGCAATCCAAGATTCCATGCTATTCGCTCGGCGCTTAATGTTTTTCCGCATCCTGGCGGTCCGTATAGAAGAATTTTTTGTTTAGGTACTAAATTATATTTTTTTAGTCGCTCACGTGCTACATACTCCTGCTCGATTGAAAGTAATCGTTCCTCAACCTCATTTGGTAAAATCATATGATGCTTTAACTGTTCTCTCGGAATATAAGACACTAGTTGTGAATTTGTACGTTTACTTTTGGGTAAAGAAGATAATCCAGTTTCATTTTTCCTTCCATCAAAAAAAGTAAATTTCGGTTTTTCAGTAATTGAGATTTTTTCTAAAGAATCTGCTAATACATTATGTCCTAACTTACGTTCTTCTTGAATGATTATACTCGCCAACTTTTTAAGTGATACTATATCTTCAGAAAATATTGCTCGAAATAATCGTTTATATAATTCAGCCTTCATGTTTTTTCCTCCATTTTAGATATTATATGTCCTTTTAATGGCATAAATATATCAATTACTACGAACCTTATATTTTTGCTGTCCAGAAGAAGTTTTCTCAATTGGTTCCAACTGAGTTTCCGATGAATGAACATAATTTAAAAATAATGTTCCCAATAATAATCTATCGCTTCGAGATATTCTGTTCCACTCATATCCCTTGAACAGATCTCTTACAAGAAAAATCTCATTCGCATTCAATTTTTTTGTTTCATTTATAGCTTTAAATAAAAGATCATTTACTGTCGCCATTCCAGTTCCTCCTGATTGAAAACAACCTGATAAACAATGTTATTTATATCATAGCATGTTCGCACGCAAAATACAATTGCTACGACAATTTACTTCCAAGTTCTTCAACCTTAATAAAACTTTGCTCGAATTAAATCAATTTATATGATTTTTAAATTCAAAAATGCACCCATTTCCGGGTGCATCTTCTCATCTACTATTGTTTAGAATACAACTCATCTAACACTTGTTCCAGCGTTCCTTCCTTTGCATAAGGCAAAGCATCTAACTGTCTGAAATTATGCTTGATATCCTTTGTATCCGCATCAAAGCCCAATATGTAACTTGTCGCTATCTTATAGATAATTTCCGTCGGAGCTAATCCATACACCTGCTTTTCAAAGATGTGTTTCAGGCGTTCCTTATTGTCCGGGAATTGCTTTTTCATCTCATCGCTCTGATACAACCGCTTCACAATCTCTGTAATATACAAACCGGATTTCATATACAAATCAATGAAGGTCTTATCCGGCATATCAAAACAACCAGGATTCTCCTGTTCCAGCATATCCACCATTTTCTTAACCATTGTCTTTGGTGTAAATATCTGATTTGTTTTTTGTGGTGGAATATAATCAAATATATCTTCCACACTCTTTTCATCAAAATAATCGGCAAGCTTTTTCTTTAAGGCAAGAAATTCTTTTACCGAATCATCAAATACCACAGAATCAAATAGCTGTCCATCAAAGTGCTTGGTCTGTCCGGTTTCTTCCTCTACATAATCGCCACCATCACGCAGAAATTTGAACTGATCCAGTGTGATGCTTGTCACTTCAAGAAACACTTTATCTGGAATGATCGTATCAAAAGTTGCAAGTGTTACCGTATTATCTCCGTATGCCATAAGGAATGACGGGATTGTCCTTGAAAAACCACGCAGATGATCTCTGACACCATCTTCGATGGTTTCCTTTTCATGCTCCTTTTTCTTTGTTTCTATGGTCTTGACTGTTTCTTTTGTGGATTCTTTTGCAAAATCAGAAATAGCAGTTGTCAGTTCCTCATTGAATTTCTCCATAGCCACTTTCTGCTTCTGCTCAAATTCTTTATCAATCTGCTCTGATGTTTTTCCGGTTTCATATCTTGCCTGCTGCTCGGCAACACGCTGATTTTCTATGACATTTCGCTCTATCTCATAGTTGGTATGCAGCTTATCTATCATCCGATCTGCCTCATGGTTCAGTTTTGATTCAATCTGTCTTTTATCGACTGCTTTCATATCAGAACCATAGGTAGACTGTGCTGTATCCACGACTGCCTTGACCGCACTCTGTTTTACCGCTTCTTTCAGTTTGTCGATGGCTTTCTGCGCCTTGTCCGGTGCCTGCTCCATCTGCGTCATTGTTTCCTGTACCTGAGATGTCATATCATAAATTTTATCGCCAAAAACATCCTGTGTTCTTCCAATCACAAATTCATCACTAAGAGCCACTTCCCCATTTTCATCCAGCGATAGATCTTTCTGCACTTCCTCCGTCAGATTTACCTTGCTCTTTGGTTCTTCTATTGGTTCAAACTTTGTGATAATATCAATGACTTCCTTCGGCGCCCCAAAGATGTTACTGATATTCTGAAACAGGAAATTGCTCATAAACCCACGCTTTACAACCTCAACAGAACGAATTTTTCTCGGAATTGTCAGTACCTTTTCCGCATCCAGTTCTACTAATTCTCCCTGTTCATCTTCACCAATTACAGGGAAGAAATTAAGCAATTCCTTTACATTTTCCTTCCGCTCCTCTGCAGTACCGCCGCCCTTTGCTGTATTAGGATTCAGATTGTTGGCAAACTGCTCAAAAATAGTAAGGGTTCTTGCCGGATCAAAGTCAAATACATAAGCATTTTCTTTTCTCTTGAAAGATGTCCCAACTTTAAACAGACAAGGATTCTGTGCCCGGAATGCCGCCTGCATATAAAGTGCCGGGGATCGCATATTACTAAGCATCAGCACTGCTGTCCATTCTGGAATTGTAATTCCTGTCGTAAGCTGTCCTACCGACAAAGTAATGGTCTTTTCATGCTGTGCAATAGCCGCAACCACTTTATCATAAGATTTCATTGTTTCCTCATCATCGTCCAGTTTGCCGTCGCCAGCAGCAAGAACAACTTCATATTCCTGGAATATTGGATGTTCCCTTAATTTTTTTGCCAGCGCCTTTGCACTGTCTACCCTATCGAGCAGCCAGAAGGTGTGCTTTAATTCATCTCGCAATTCTTCCGTAGAAAATGGAAATTTTGTCTGTCTTGTCAGGGCATCGAGAAATTTATCAACGGAAGATTCATGGTTAAACTTACCATTGGTAACCGCAAAAAACTCATTCAGATCAAATGCATATTCTTCTGTCTCCCCGTCAATTTCTATGCCCTGCTGAAGCTCATCCTTGATAATTTCTGACATCTGATAAGTATAGAGATTAAGCTGTGGCAATGTTGAATACGGATTTTCTTCCTCTGCTGAAACATCCCAGTCACGTTTTTTCTTCTGTTCATCTGCATAAGTCCAGTTATAGATAGCATCATCAGCAAATTTATTATTGGCAAGTGCTTTAAACGGTGTTCCTGACAAATGCAACGTAAATTTACGCTTAATACGATCAAATGCAACATCTGTTTTGTAGGTATCCACACCCTCATGTGCTTCGTCGATGACAAGGATATCCCACTCCATATTTGCGGCCTCACCTAATTTATCATACTGACCTCCAAAATAGATTGATCCTTTCATATCCTGCAAGGATACAAATTCAATACATTTTACATTGTCACTATCTTTTTCCAAGAGAAAATGTGTATATTCTTCTCTTGTCAGCACACCTCTTTTCCCTTTCAGTGCATCAACTTCACTCACAAAAAGATAACCCGATTCACTACCCAGAAATTTGGCATAATCTGAAAACCATGAATTTGCAATCGCCGGTCGATTTGTAACGATCAACACTTTTTCTGCCCCGATTTTCTGCACAAAATCATAGACCGATAACGTCTTTCCAAATCTCGGCTTGGCATTCCACAGAAACTCTCCATCTTTATGAGTTGCCTGATAATCAACTGTCATTGCAACCGCACTCTGCTGCTCCTCACGCAATTTGTACGGAATCACAGTTTCTGTTGTTTTTAAAATACCATGATCTTCCCTAAAATCACGAAACATTTGCTTTGATGCGATGCCATCCACATGGAACCATTCATTATTTTTTCCATTTTCCTGCTCTATACCGGATTTTCGCAAATAAGCATGAAAGTCCTTATCTATGAATGTCTCCCCTGAACCATCATCAAAAGTGGCATTTCCTTTCCATTCAAGCTGCCACTTAACATCAGCAGTATGTGTCTGTTGATTGATACGGGTTTCTACATCCTGCTCTGTATATCCTATCTTCGTCCAGCCGTTATGGCGAACCACTTCCGGAGTGGAATAGCCATAAAGCATCGGAACTACCTGCTTAGTTGTCTGAATGTTAGGTTTATTCACGCTATTCCATCTCCTTTACATTATTTTCTATAAATGCGATTTCTTCCTCGGAAAACCCATATTTTTTATAGAGTTGCTTGTCAATGTTTGCTATGGATACAGACCAATCGATGTCTGATTTGTCGGTGAAATCTTGGAGTGGAACTTTCGCCCATGTATCTCGTTCATTATGTTGATCAACCTTTAAAATACTCAACATAGTCCTTAAAAACTTACTTTTAACATATTTAAGTAAACTAATTGCTTCATATTTTGTATCAAATGCACCAATACCAATAAATGTTTGCGTATAACCTTGATTTGGTCCTATCACAATAGGTGAACTAAGAGTCTCACCAAGAACTCCCTTCCCATTGGCTCTAGGCACTATCACTTTCCACTTCATCAAATTTTCATGCTCTAAATCTACAAATTCTTTATCTATATAACGCCAATATCTTTTATTTTTGATAACTCCTATTACAGCAATATCAGTTTCATCAACTGCCTGTTCTAGAAAAGAAGGTATTTTCTCAAAAATATTATTTCTAAAACGTCTATCTTTCCCTCCACTTCCAATCAAAGATTTATATTCTGGATGTTTTAAGTATAAATTTTCAAAATCAAATCTGTTTTGCGTATATATAATATCTTTGATACTCTTTTTACTTATCTCTGACACCTTGGAATTAATCGACCTTAACTCATCATACGGTGAGAAAACTTCAATTGCACCATAGTTCTTTGTTAAATCTCTATATGTTACTGTCACACCACCTTTGATGTCTGTATTGCTAAATACTTTACTACTATCTTGCTCATAGTATAAAATTTTTAAATGCTCATCATCCAACATTTTTTTATTCCATTCTTTTGGTGTAGAACCTGCATTGCTTAGAAATCTTGCTGGATGAATCATTTCCACTTTATCTGCAATTTGATAAGCTGAATCTAAAAACTTATTGTAAACTGGCGGTGCAAACGTATCATTTTCTCCTGTTGTTATATCCTGATACGGCGGATTTCCAATCGCAAAATCAAACTTCATCTCATCTACCTTCCTTCATGCTTTTATATGTCAGTGATTTATCGCTGCGCCAGTCATAGATCCGGCAGTACACTTCTTCCGGTTTTTCTATATCCTGCTTTCTCGGCTCATCTGCTACCACAAAGTCAAATAGACTGAATTGATGATATTCCTCTTTGGGCTTTCCAAAGGGAATCGTCCCGGATATTCCATCCATCTGCCACAGGTTCCAGACAATAACATTCACAATCTTTCGCAGTTCTGCATCTGTTGGAACTCTATCCCACCTGTCCTGCATATAATCCACAAAAGTTATGAGTAAATTGATTCTTGCAATCAGAAGGCTGTCTCCTTGAAATTCATAACCATACACACTCTGATATGCTCGAAGCACCCATTTAAACCATTCAGTTTCACTGTCTGTATTTTCATTTACCACACGCAGTTTTCTGTCTAAAATTCCTATCCGCTGCCTAATCTCAAGCAGTTCTCCGGTAGCTGCATCATAGCGTGATACAATGTAGGGAGCTTCACCGCAGGTAATCTCAAGCCTTTTGGAATCGACATATTTTTTCCATCCATTCGCTGTGTCAAACTCCACTTTTTCTGTGTTTACCCGCCACCCCTGCTCACATTCAACATTAAAAACTTCTTTTCTTCCAAACCACTCCTCATCGCAATGGTTATTCATTTTGTTGCATATCCACGATGGCGTAAACACCTCGGCTTTGGCTCTGGTACGTTCCTGCTGTTGTTCCTTATTCTTTAGCACCCTCGGCTGTATCTCATATTGCGTAAATCCCTTTAAGATTTCTTCTGTCATCTGCTCAGTTTCCTTGATTGGAGTACCTTTGGAACTATATACCGATGTCGCAAATATAATATTTTTCTTTGTTGTCTTATCCTTCAGCAATGCTTTAAGATTTTCACTGACCGGATAAGTATTCAGATCAATTAACTTATCCATTTTTATCCTCATTTCTAAAGCCGGCTATCCTTGATAGCCAGCTTGGAAAAAATGTATACTTTTTTTCATGAGAAAAATTTGGATTTGTAACTGTGAAATTTCACGAAGTTTTGACAGAAAATTACTGAATTTCGACTGATTTCGTGATACAATATGTAAGAATGGTTTTATGTATACGATTACTGGAAATGTATACCATTTCAGTTAGAACGCATAAACTATTTAACTGGATTTTTCATATTTTACTGCCTTGCTGTAAAACGTCTTAGGGCACATATTACAAGCCTTGGCAGCTTCTTCTATTGTAATTTTCCCTGCCCGCCAGTCTTTGTGCATCTGATAAAAGTTTTGTGGGATTGGTAATGGTGGTCTGCCGAACTTTACACCCCTTGCTTTCGCTGCTGCAATTCCCTCCGCCTGTCTTTGCTTGATATTGGTGCGTTCATTTTCTGCAACATAGCTAAGCAATGCCAGAACGACATCACTGATAAATGTTCCAAGCAAATTCTTTTCTCTGCGGGTATCTAACAGCGGCATATCTATGACAACAATATCTGCTTTCTTCTCTTTTGTAATAATGCGCCACTGCTCATTCAATTCCCCGTAATTCCTGCCTAAGCGGTCAATCGACTTGATATACAGCACACTGTTTTCATTTAATTTTCGCAATAACCGCTTATATTGTGTTCTCTCAAAATCCTTACCCGACTGCTTATCCATATAAATGTTTTTCTCAGGTACTCCCATCTCCGTTAATGCGATTTTCTGTCTATCCTCATTTTGTTCCTTAGATGACACTCGCATATATCCATAAATATTTATATCTTCCATGTATTTTTGCCTCCCATCTGCCAATTTCTCCTACTTAGGTCTAGTATTTGCATGCATATTGGTATATAACCAACAGAAAGCTGATTCGATAAAATCATCCTTCTGTTGTAGTGTGTAATCATCATTGTAATAACGTTGCTCTCACAATCTCCTCCGCTCTCTCTCGAATATTATTCATCCTCTGCACCCAAAGTATCTGATTTTTCTCTTTCAGATGTTCAGTCACGCCCTCTTGTTCTGCCATTTGCTTTACAAGCAAATCAAACTGCACCTCTGCCTGTTCCTGCCTCATAAGCAAATGTTCCTTTAGTTTTCCACTTAATAGCATCGCCTGATAGATACCGCTCCGATGCTCTTTCAGATAATGTCTTCTCATAAGTCCAAACTTTCTCAATTTTCCTTCCGGCTCTGGATCAGAAATTAAGTTTGGTATCAAATAATCTCCATTTTTTTCGTATGTAATATTCATAAACAACCTCTCTTTCCACGAATTACAATTCGGTACTGATATTGTGTTTTCTCGATGTGCCATGTTCCTGTGTATGCATAGATTTTTGTTGTGTTTGCTCTTTCACAACCTTCTGCTTTTCTGTCAAGCGTTCTTTCATTGTCTTAGGCTCTAATGACTTCACAAATTCTGCAAAGGCTTCGTCCAATCCTCTGTTGGAAATAAACTGCTTCATTTTATCCAATAGTCCACTCACATCTGATACTTTTTTCTCTAGTGCAACAATCTTCTTTTCGTATTTCTCCAACAACTTATTTCTGGATACAGCTCTACCGAAAGCATCTATGATTTTT
>OGKO01000841.1_pt1 | contig 20959 bp, 16 predicted proteins | sample 1572451 | NCBI WGS metagenome assembly OGKO01 (sample SAMEA2582089, study PRJEB24529) | metagenome | biome: Human gut stool | place: China | collected 2011 | reverse complement strand
TTTACCTACCTTTGTAGCCATGAAACTGCTTACAGATACCGATTATATACATGCACTGATTGCTGAAGGAGAGCACCAGCAACAGGACTTTAAATTCGAAATTTCCGACGCACGCAAAATAGCCAAAACACTTTCGGCCTTTGCCAACACGGACGGAGGACGATTACTTATTGGCGTTAAAGACAATGGTAAAATCGCAGGAGTACGCTCCGAAGAAGAAAAATATATGATTGAAGCCGCCGCACAACTTTATTGCGTGCCGGAAGTGGAATATTCTCTGCAAACATACATAGTGGAAGGAGGACAAGTGTTGGTGGCAACCATCGAAGAGACTCCACATAAACCGGTTTACGCCAAGGACGAAACCGGAAAGCCCCTAGCCTATCTCCGCATCAAGGACGAAAATATTCTGGCAACTCCCATACATCTCCGTGTATGGCAACAGAGCGATAGCCCCCGTGGAGAACTCATCCGCTACACCGAACGTGAACAGCTCCTGCTCGATCAACTGGAGCACGGAACTTTACTCTCACTCAACCGTTACTGTCGACAAACCGGACTTTCACGACGTGCCGCTGAACATCTGCTCGCCAAATTTGTTCGTTATGATATTGTGGAACCTGTATTCGAAAATCATAAATTTTACTTCCGAATAAAAGACGAATAACCACAAACAATGCTTTATACTTAATACTTAACTATGACTTTTATCAACGAGATTAATGACATACTTTGGACGTATATTCTAATTATTATGTTATTAGGATGTGCTGTCTGGTTCAGTATACGGACACGCTTTGTGCAATTTCGCATGATCCGGGAAATGATCGTGCTGTTAAGCGAATCCGCCGGCAAAGGAAAACAGGGAGAGAAACATGTATCTTCTTTTCAGGCATTCGCTATTTCTATCGCCAGCCGTGTGGGTACGGGGAATCTTGCGGGAGTGGCTACTGCCATTGCCATCGGAGGTCCCGGAGCTATTTTCTGGATGTGGGTCATCGCACTGTTAGGGGCTTCGAGTGCTTTCATAGAGTCTACTTTGGGACAATTATACAAAATACGCGGAAAGGATTCGTTCATCGGAGGACCTGCTTATTATATGAAGAAAGGGTTGAAACAACCGTGGATGGGAATGCTTTTTGCCGTATTAATAAGCATTACTTTCGGGTTTGCTTTCAATTCTGTACAGAGTAATACGATCTGTGCTGCGGCAGAGCATGCTTTTGGGTTCAATCATATTATATTGGGAGGTGTGCTGACTTTGCTGACATTGCTTATCATCTTTGGAGGTATTCAACGCATTGCCCGCGTCAGCAGTATTATCGTGCCTGTTATGGCTTTGGGATATGTAGGGCTGGCACTGGTTATTGTTGCACTCAATATCACTCATTTACCGGGTGTTATCGCACTGATTGTCAGCCATGCTTTCGGTTGGGAGCAGGCATTGGCAGGAGGAGTTGGTATGGCATTAATGCAGGGCATCAAGAGAGGACTTTTCAGCAATGAGGCCGGTATGGGTTCGGCCCCGAATGCGGCTGCCACGGCTCATGTCAGTCATCCCGTAAAACAAGGGTTGATACAGACTTTGGCGGTATTTACAGATACATTACTGATATGTACCTGTACGGCTTTTATCATCCTCTTTAGTGGGGTTCCTCTGGATGGTTCGGCTAATGGAGTGCAGCTGACTCAACAGGCGTTGACAAACGAAATCGGTTCTTCGGGCAGTATCTTCGTTGCCGTAGCTCTTTTCTTTTTTGCTTTCAGCAGTATTCTGGGGAATTATTATTATGGTGAGGCTAATATCCGTTTTATCACTCACCGGAAATGGGTACTTCATGGTTACAGGATATTGGTGGGTGGTATGGTACTCTTCGGTTCACTTGCCACATTGGATATGGTATGGAGCCTGGCAGATGTCACGATGGGGTTAATGGCTATCTGTAATCTGATCGCTATCCTTTTCCTCGGAAAATATGCTATCCGCCTGCTAAATGATTACCGCGCGCAAAAGAAAGCTGGCATCCAAAGCCCTGTTTTTAAGAAAGAGACAATGCCGGACATCGAAAAGGACTTGGAATGTTGGTGAAAACCAACTGTTTTTGTACCTTTGCACGCAAATTGACAGATGGTAGTTATGTTATATACCTTCCACACGCTCAAAATAGTAAATTGTAAATAATAAAATTGTAGAGATAACAATGGGCTTATTTGGTTTATTCAAGAAAAAATCCGATGAAACGAAAGTCGGCAATGTAGAAGATTTCATATCACTGACCCGGGTATATTTCCAGTCAGTTATCGCCACAAACCTCGGTATCACTAATATCCGCTTCTTGCCGGATGTAGCTAACTTCAAACGTTTGTTTAAAGTTCCTACTCAAAACGGTAAACTGGGATTGGCCGAAAAGTCTGCTGCACGCAAAATGCTGATGCAGGATTATGGGTTGAACGAGAACTTCTTTAAGGAAATCGACTCTTCCGTGAAACGTAACTGCCGCACTCAAAATGATATTCAATCTTATTTGTTCATGTATCAGGGATTTTCTAATGATCTGATGATGCTGATGGGAAATCTGATGCAGTGGAAGTTTCGTATGCCGTCGATCTTTAAGAAGGCTTTGTATGGTATGACACAGAAAACGGTACACGATGTTTGTACCAAGACAGTGTGGAAGGCTGATGATGTGCATAAAACGGCTGCGACTGTTCGCCAGTACAAAGAGCGTTTGGGATACTCTGAACAGTGGATGACGGATTATGTGTATAATATTGTTTTTCTTGCCAAGAAGGAGCCGAAACGGAAGAATGACGACACGGAAACGAAAAAATAAGTCGCTTTAAATGTTAGAAAATCGTAAAGATTAATAGGATAGAAAAAGCGGGGGTTTTGTACCTCCGCTTTTTTTGTTATCTTTATGTACTTTTTTCTTTTGTCTTGATACAAAAGAAAAGTACCAAAAAGAAAAAATCAAGGCTGCGCCTGCCCGGCTACTTGACGCCATGCAGACGAGGCCAGGGGGACCATGCGACGTGGTAGTATATTATAATAATTAAAAAATAGAGAGATTGCTTATGAAACAAAAGAAAATGCTTGCGCTTACTTTTTCACAGTTGAAACAAATCTATAATCAAGAAATTCCGGAAGTGGTGGAGATAGCTGATAAGAGCTCTTCTGTGGAAGAGTTCAAGGCTGGGATGCTGCGTTTTTTGGAAATTTGCGGGATAGAAAATGAGGCTGCGGAGGAGGCGAGGGAGCAAATTCGACTTTTACTCGATTATGATGGGCAAAATGTCCATGAACTGTCTACTGGACAGGATATGTCAGTACAGACGATTCGGTTGCTTTATGAGTTTCTGACGGGAACGTTGGAAAATATGGAAATGCCGACGGATTTGTTTATTGAATTGTTTCAGCTGTTCAAAAGGCTGAAAGAAGAAACGGTTCCTCTACCTTCACCTCAACGTATCAAGAGCAGAAATGACCGCTGGGAAACCGGACTGGACGAAGAGGTGAGAGAGATTCGCGATGAAAACAAGGAGAGAATGTTACATTTACTGATTCAGAAGATTGAAAACAGGAAGTCGAAGCCTTCTGTTCGTTTTCATTTTGAGGAGGGAATGAGTTATGAGGAGAAATACCGGTTGGTGAGCGAATGGTGGAATGATTTTCGTTTTCACTTGGCAATGGCGGTAAAAAGTCCGGGAGAGCTGAACCGTTTTCTGGGAAACTCGCTTTCTTCGGAAACAATGTATCTACTCTACCGTGCCCGTAAAAAAGGGATGCCTTTTTTTGCCACTCCTTATTATTTATCGTTACTTAATGTGACGGGATACGGGTATAATGACGAGGCAATCCGAAGTTATATTCTTTATTCACCACGATTGGTAGAAACGTATGGAAATATTCGTGCATGGGAAAAGGAAGATATTGTAGAGGCGGGAAAACCGAATGCTGCGGGGTGGATTTTACCGGACGGACATAATATTCATCGACGCTATCCGGAGGTGGCAATTCTTATTCCCGATACAATGGGACGGGCTTGCGGCGGGCTTTGTGCTTCTTGCCAACGTATGTATGACTTCCAAAGCGAACGGCTAAATTTCGAATTTGAGACTTTACGCCCGAAGGAATCATGGGACCGCAAATTGCGCCGGTTGATGACTTACTTTGAAGAGGATACACAATTACGGGATATTCTCATAACGGGTGGTGATGCATTGATGAGCCAGAATAAGACACTACGACATATACTGGAAGCAGTGTATCGAATGGCAGTCCGCAAGCAGAGAGCAAATCTTGAAAGGCCCGAAGGAGAGAAGTATGCAGAACTGCAACGGGTACGGTTGGGATCACGGTTATTGGCTTATCTGCCAATGCGTATTAATGATGAACTGGTTGAAATTCTACGCGAATTTAAAGAAAAGGCTTCAGCAATTGGTGTCAAGCAGTTTATTATTCAGACCCATTTTCAAACACCGCTAGAGGTGACCCCCGAAGCGAAAGAGGCAATCCGGAAAATCCTTTCTGCGGGGTGGATCATTACGAACCAGTTAGTGTATACGGTGGCTGCTTCGCGCCGGGGACATACGACACGACTCCGACAGGTACTTAATTCATTGGGAGTTGTATGTTACTATACTTTCTCTGTAAAAGGATTCAATGAGAATTATGCAGTATTCGCACCGAACAGTCGTTCAATGCAAGAACAACAGGAAGAAAAGATATATGGTCAAATGACTCCGGAACAAGCGGAAGAACTGTACAGGATACTGGAAACGAAAGTAGGTGCGGATATTGAAACACAAGAGGATGTTGCCAAGCAACTAAGACGTTTCATGAGAAAACATCGCCTGCCCTTCCTTGCTACCGATCGCAGTGTGCTGAATCTGCCGGCTATCGGTAAAAGTATGACTTTTCAGTTAGTAGGACTTACGGAAGAAGGAAAACGTATCCTATGTTTCGAACACGACGGTACACGGCATCATAGTCCGATTATCAATCAAATGGGACAAATTTATATCGTAGAGAATAAGTCATTGGCTGCTTATCTACGCCAATTAGGAAAAATGGGGGAAGACCCGGAAGATTATGCTTCAATATGGAGCTATACGAAAGGGGAAACCGAACCTCGCTTCAGTCTTTACGAGTATCCTGATTTCCCCTTCCGGACGACAGAAAAGATGAGTAATTTAAGTATTACGCCAAGTTAGTTCTCTTTTACGCGTATTACGACATTCGCAATAATTGCAGTAAGGCCTCCGGTGGTGATCCCTGAAGAAAATATGCTTCGTATCGCTTCCGGAGCCTGTTTCAAGACATCCGGCATTAATTCTACACCCAGTCCTAAGGAGAGGCTGACTGCCAATACCAATGTCTCTTTACGCCCTATTTCCTGGGACGAAATAATACGGATTCCTGCAGCTGCTACGGTACCGAACATCAGTAAGGTTGCACCACCCAATACGGGATCGGGCATTAAAGAGAATACGGCTCCTACAATGGGGAATAATCCCAACAAGACAAGCATTGCGGCAATGTAATAACCCACATAGCGGCTGGCCACTCCGGTCAGTTGAATAATACCATTATTTTGGGCAAAGATTGAGTTCGGAAAGGAATTGAAGACTCCGGCAAGAAAGGAATTGAACCCGTCTGCCATGACACCGCCGGAAACACGTTTTAGATATGAATCACCCTCGATCGGAAGACCGGAAATCATGGAGTTGGCAGTCACGTCGCCTGTTGCTTCAATGGCAGTTATCAAATAAACTAAACCAATGGCAATAAAAGACGAAACATTGAATTCAACACCATATTTAAAAGGTTGAGGGATATTAAAGCTCATCAGCATTTCAACATTCAGCGAACTCATATCTACTTTTCCCAAAGCAAAAGCCAATCCATAACCCAAACAAAGACCGAGCACGATAGAGCTCATGCGCAGGTATTTGTTTCTGCAACGATTGAAAAACAATACGCTCAATAATACCAATGCTGCGATAGACAGGTTTTCCCACGAACCGAAAGTACCGTTATCCATTGCCGAATATCCGCCGCTACAAGATACGATGCCGACCTTTATCAGGCTCAATCCAATAAGCAGTACGACAATGCCGGACACCAACGGAGTGATGATGTTGCGAAGATATTTGAATGTACGGCTGACAATCATTTCAATCGGAGCGGCAGCCATACAGGAACCGAAAATCAACGGTAATCCACCTACTAATCCCGTGGCTATGATAGGACCGATAAAGGAAAAACTTGTTCCCTGAATACAGAGCAGTCCCGCCCCCACCGGACCGAAACGACGGCATTGTACGAAAGTGGAAACTCCCGAAGCGAACAAGGACATGGAAACAAGAAAGCCCGTCTTTTCTACATCCAGTTTCAAGGCACTTGCTATGATAAGAGGAGGTGTTATTATGGCTACAAAAATGGCCAGTAAATGTTGCAAGGCTGCAAACAAGGCTTCCTTAAAAGGAGGACGGTCTTCTACACCGTAAATTAAATCTGTTTTCATCCAATAATTGATGTATTCAATAAATTAATTCAATGTCCATTTCAGGGCTAGAGTCGGAATTACATAGAATCCGTCACGACCACCGAAGTTATTACTTACTTCCACTTCGGAACCTACACTTAGATTAAAGTGTTTGTTTATTCCTTTGATGCGGTTCAGATTTACCCAAAATTGCGGTTCGGTAAGGAAGATCGTTTTTCCGTAATCGGTTTCCTCACGCCACCAGTCGGCAAATCCGGAGAAAGTAAGCAGATTATTGCAGAAGTTGACATACCATGTTCCGGTCAACTGGAAATTGTTAGGTGATTTATGCTTCTGGATATATTTGTACATGGCTGTCAAAGAGAAGCCTTTGGAAAAAGAAGCATTGTTATAGGTATAAGTAGCTCCTGCCAAGTAAGCGTTTTTGTAAGAGAATCCTTTTGCCAGTCCACCATTATATTCAAGATGTGCAGAGAAAGGTCCTTTCCAGAATTTTACTTCACGGGCTATCTCCCAATAGGCGGAGGCAACACCCTCAGAGGTATAGTCCATATCGACAAAGAAATAAGTACTTCCCCACGTGTCGGGATGAAACTTCTCGACAGTAGATGTTAACAAAGGACGTTCTTTCAAATCTTTGTCATACAAAGAACGGCCAAAGTCGTAATGTAACTGTATGTTTTGTGCCCGCAGTTCCGGTATAAAAGAAAGCAATACACACAGAAAAATAGTAGAGATGATTGTTTTCATGACGAATGTGTTTAAATGAAGGTGCAAAATTAGTTAAATCGGCACACATATACACATTCTTACAACAGATTTTTAGTCCAAGCCATTACTTTCTACATCCCACCAAAGTCGTGTACCTCCGTCATCAGGATCTCCCAAGGTTTCTACAAGAGCAAGATACTGGTCGGGATCTTCCGTTTGCAATGTGCCGGGGAAGTTGAGACGGCGTACCATAATTTCCGTATCAATACATCCGTTTTGGCTATGGTTATAACGCACCGGGAACAAACGGGGATAGCCCGTACGACGCTGTTCTGCCCATGCTTCACAACCTTCGGGAAACATGGCAATCCACTTCTGCGTGATAATCCTTTCCAGTTTTATCTCTTTATCAGCTTCGGAATCCCACTTTGGTGATACTTTACAACGGGCTTCGATATTGTTGCCGTTATCATACGTATCTTCAAAATCGAAAGCCATTCGTTCGCTGTTCAGATAATCTTCCACCTGATAAATTCCATTTTGATGAAAGGAAGTTATTACTCCGTTTCGATAGCAGCTTTCTTCATCTTCGTCCGTCCACCCGCGCAAAGCAGCTTCGGCACGCAGGAACCAAATTTCCGATGAAGTCATCAAAGGAGCGTCCGTTGTTTGCGTTACGGTCAGTTTTGACAATCCGGCATAATGAGAATGCGAAAAGCACGTCCCCTGACGGATACCGCGATATGTATTTTTAAACTGTTCGTCGGTACAAGGTGCGAAATAGACAGCAATACGCGGGTCGTCATATCCAGTCAGAATCGATTCCATGGAAGCACTCATATAAGTCTCGTTCCAAACAAGGTTGAGTTCTCCCAACGGGTTAGTATACCCGGACTTGGTGGAGACAGCCACCCGTTCCGTTTCGGCCTCAAAGACACCGTATTCATTGTTAAGCCCTTCCTGAAATTCAACACATGCCTTATCCGGCTCGACAGCAGAAATTCTCATCGCCAGCCGCATACGCAAGGAATTGGCAAACTTAATCCACGAAGAATATCTGCCGTCCAGCAGAATATCGAAACGGGAGAATCCATTAGATTCCGGATTTGCTTCCACATAACTGGTAAGAGCGACAACGGCAGAATCAAGTTCGTTAAAAAACTCATAATAAACTTCCTTCTGCGTATCAGGACGGTAATGCTTCCCTGCATCTGCAAAATTCTTGTAGATAATAGGTCCGTAATAATCCGTCACACGGTGCATCGCTTCCACTTTCAGAATTTTCGTAATACCGAATAAAGCAGGATGTGTATCACGGGTTGCATTCTCTGACTGGTAAATCTGAGGGAAAATATACGAATACATGTGTGTCCACATCGCACTGTTCCAACCGTCCTGCATATTATAATCGGAATTATGAGAACCTCCGTTCAATGGTTTGGCATCGTGCATATATCCGCTGAACATATCTGCGTTCAAGTTCTGTGTCAATTGGAAAGGCCAGTTCTTGCCTTTGCCATAATCATAGTTAAAGTAAATACCCTGCTGAATAATCCCTAAACGGATTCCGTAACCATTGTCGTCAATTATCAGATCTTCATCTGTAATGCCGGACTGGTCGGTATTAAACTCACGGAATTTTCCGGTACATGCAACCGAAAGCAACAGTAACCCCAATAAGTATATATGAATATAGTTCTTTTTCATCATCTCCTCCCGTATCTTTAGAATTCACATTTCACAGTAAAGCCCAGGCTTCGTGTTGTCGGCATACCAAACACTTCAATTCCCTGATTATCATTTCCGGTAGAAAGTACTAAATCCGGGTCAAAAGGAGCTTTCTTATACAGGAAACAAAGATTACGCGCAACGAAAGCAAGCTGCAAATCTTTCAGCACTTTCGTTTTCTGCATCCATTTTTTCGGAAAAGTATAGTTCAGTGAGACTTCCCGCAAACGAAGATTTGTAGCATCATACATATAATATTCCGTCACTCCGGCACGTCCGCCCACTATATTCTTATAAAAACCTTTCACATTGTCTATCTGCTGTCCTTCAAGAGTTACATATCCTCTGTCACGAGCCAGCGCTGTCACTTGGGACACCCCGTAGAGATCCATTTCCGCCTGTGTCTGCGAAAGTATCTTGCCGCCATAACGCCAATCCAATAAGAAGTAGAGACTGAAGCCTTTGTAAGAGAATGTATGGTTCCACCCCATTATAAAACGTGGATTGGCATTGCCCACCTTTATTGTATTCCCTTCACCTTCAACAGCCGGAAGGCCTTTATGGTCGCCCTCGGTCTGATAGACAATATTCCCTTCGGCATCACGCACGAAAGCCTTACCATAAATATCTCCGATAGAACCACCTTTCACCAACTTCATCGCATAACTGGATGAGAAACTGCTCGGTCCATAAACTAACTCTTTCAGTTCTTCATGCAGTTCTTTGATCTTATTTCTATTGGACGAGAAATTCAAAGATGTTTTCCATGTAAAATCCGGAGTAAGTACCGGAGTGGCATCTACGGTCAGTTCCCAACCACGGTTTTGTATATCTCCGGCATTTACATACCTGTATGCATACATATCTCCGGCAAGGGCGGGAAGTTTGAAAAACTGATTATGAGTATTGGTGCGGTAATAAGTCAGATTGAAGCCTAAGCGACTTTGGAAGAACCTCCATTCCGTACCCACCTCTACCGAATGGGTCATTTCCGGTTCCATTTCCTTAAAAGGAGCGGCGTCATTCGCCTGGAGCTCTCCCCCGGCAGTAATATGTGAAACGGAGTTTGTGATAAACTGAGGAATATCATTACCTACCTTACTGTATGTTCCCCGTAGTTTGGCAAAAGAAATCCATTCGGGAAGTTGTATCCATTTGTCTATAAGAAAAGAAAGACCGGCAGAAGGATAAAAGAATCCGGATTTCTCATGGCTTGTATATGCCAAAGTCGATGCCCAGTCATTACGGGCTGTTAAATCAAGGAATACCTTATCCTGATAGCCAACTTGTGCCGTACCAAATACGGACTGTAACTGGCGTCGGGAATCTATCTTCTGGTCAATGCTGGCGGAACCGTTCATTACGATATTAGCCAAATTAAACACATTGGCATACTTCAAAGAAGCATTCTTGGAATCGTAACGGGTGGAATTGACATTTTTATCATTGATACTCCCACCAATGGCCACATCCAACGCAAAATCCTCCCATTTCCTCTTCCCCATAGCCATGACATCACCGTAAATCAACGTTTCCTGATAATCCATTTCAATATAACGCCCGTTTGCCCCACATAAAGCGGGAGCGGTAGAAGCATAAAATTTCTGGCGCATCTTATCGGATATATAATCAACACTACCACGAGCCTGGACAGTCAGCCAACTATTTATCCTCAAATTCGCTGAGAGAGAGATGATGCTACGCATACGTGTCTCCTTACTTTGTATACGGTTCTGTATCCAATAAGGATTCTGCTCAAAATCTTCTGTAAAAGTATGCCAATTTTGTATCCCCAGTTTCCGTTCCGGATCGTATATTTCATAATTATCCTTATAATAAGACAAATCTTCCCCACGGGGAAAACGATAAAGGCCGACCAGAGGATTCATGTAAAAACCTCCCGATACAGGTTTGTTCTTTACAATCTGTCGCATCACGTTCACATTACCGTCCAATTTCAGACGTTGATTGAACATTACAGCTGTTTCCCGCAGGTTGATGTTATGCTTTGTCAGTTGGTTCTTGTCTACAATACCACGTCCGGTAGTATTGGCATAAGAGAAATAAGTCTGTATCTTTTCATTTCCATAATTGACGGATACGGAAGTAATGGAAGTTAATCCGGTACGAAAAAAATCATTCAATTCATTGGAGGTAGGCAGATACGCTTTTTCTCCCCAACTATCTACAACATCACTCACCCCATAGCAGTTCTGCATTTTAGGAAGACTGAATGCTTTGTCAAATGTCAATCCGGTGGAGAAATAAATATTCCTCTGTCCGGCAGTATTACCTTTCTTGGTAGTAATCAGAATAACCCCATTCGCAGCCTGACTTCCATACAAAGCTGCTGCCGGAGCACCTTTCAAGATACTGATACTTTCCACATCCTCCGGATTCAAATTGGAGATACCGTCACCTCCGTCCCGGTTTCCGGCATTTGCAGTACCACCGATTGCAGAATAAGCTTGTTCAGTACCGATATTCAACATCGGCACGCCGTCTATGACATAAAGAGGCTGATTATCACCGGATGCGGAACGAATCCCCCGAAGACTCACTTTCGCAGAACCTCCTATACCGGAAGAATTTTTATTTATCTGCACTCCCGCAGCCTTGCCGGCAAGAGCTGTTATCATATTAACCTCTTTCATACGGGTGAGTTCCTCCCCTTTCACTTTCTGAATGGAATATGCTAAAGAAGCCTCTTTTTTTTCAAGACCAAGAGCAGTTATAATCACATTGTCAAGCATCACTGTATTTTCACGAAGCTGTATCTCAAGTGTCTTTCTACCCCCTACACTGACTTCTATGCTCTCGTACCCCACAAAAGAAACTTGCAAGACCGCACTATCCGGCACAGATAAGATGAAATTTCCTTCAATGTCTGTCACAGTTCCACGGGTTCCCCCTTTCTCTCGTATCGTTGCACCAATAAGGGGTTCACCACTGACATCAACAACACGTCCCCTTACTGTTGAATTATCAGCAGAGGCTTTTCTCACCGTTTCCCTAAACACCGGCCGCTTTGAAGCGTAACAGTTCTCTCCAAGAAAAAAGAATAATCCTATAAGACAATAACTTATAAAAATTCTTTTTTTCAATGATATTCTAATAAATCGTGTATTCATTATGCCACAAAAATAACTAAATATTTTAAATATAGTAATTTTTTATCTTGATTTTGAGGGAAATGAACAATATCATTATTTTTGTAGGAAATTAAAATGATACATAAAAATGGAAATCGAAAAACATCCGTTAGAACCGTTTCTTCCAGCGAAAGCAAAGCTGCTCATGCTCGGCAGTTTTCCACCACAAAAAAAACGTTGGTCAATGGAATTTTATTATCCGAACCTCAATAATGATATGTGGCGCATCTTCGGGATTTTATTCTTCGATGACAAGGATTATTTTCTGAATGAGACACGGAAAGCATTTTGCCGCGAACGAATTATTGATTTTCTGAATGAAAAGGGAATTGCTTTGTTCGATACCGCTTCATCCATTCGCCGATTACAAGATAATGCATCGGATAAATTTCTCGAAGTAGTGGAAGCTACTGACGTGACAGCACTGCTCCGGCAACTTCCCGAATGTAAAGCTATTGTCACTACGGGACAGAAAGCCACAGATACTCTCCGCCAACAATTCAACGTAGAGGAACCCAAAGTCGGCGATTACTCGGAATTTATTTTCGAAGGTCGCGCCATGCGGCTCTACCGAATGCCTTCCTCATCACGGGCATACCCATTGGCATTAGACAAGAAAGCGACTGCTTACCGGATTATGTATCAGGATTTGCAAATTCTTTTTTAAATATATATGTAATAGTAATCATTAAACAATAAATTGCGTATGAAACCTCTGTTTTTACAATACCCGGCATGTAGTACTTGCCAAAAAGCCAAGAAGTGGTTAACAGAAAATAACATTGAATACACCAATCGACTTATCGTAGAAGAAAATCCTACAATAGAAGAATTAAGAGCATGGATTCCGCGTAGCGGTCTGCCTATCAAGAAATTCTTCAACACTAGCGGTTTGGTTTATAAAGAACTGAAACTGAGCGAAAAGCTCCCAAACATGAGCGAGGAGGAACAGATCGCATTGCTTGCTACAAACGGAAAATTAGTAAAACGACCACTAGTAGTAACAGACAGCTTTGTATTGGTCGGTTTCAAGCCTGATGAGTGGGAAAAATTAAAATAGTTCAAAACTTATTTACCCTAACGCTTGCAGATTCGGAAGTTTCTACTACCTTTGCAGCCGCAAACACGGGAGTAGCTCAGTTGGTAGAGCACCGGTCTCCAAAACCGGGTGTCGGGAGTTCGAGCCTCTCCTCCCGTGCAAAGAGATAAAACCGCAAATAGTTGATGAGACTGTTTGCGGTTTTATCTCTTATATTAAAGTACATCATCAGTGTCCCATTAAAATTGGGACGTTTTAAAAATTAAATAAATCTGTTCCAATAGATAGACCTTAATCAATCAGAGCTGTCCGAAGTACTTATTATAGCAGACAGTTCTTTCTTATTCTTCTCTGATTTCGTAATTTATCTCAATAAATAATTGTTTTTTTGGAATAGATTTGTACTTTTAGGACTTGAATAAGTGCAAGTTATTCCCTTATTTTACTTACGAAATCCAAATAAACACATATATCTTATGAAATATCTATTCCTAACGATTTTCTTTCTCGCATCATTTGCAGTTATCGCCTGTGGGCAAATTGTATTTCCTTCCCCCAATCAAGTGGAAATGCAAAAAGGCTACCTGACTTTAAGAAAAAAGATTTCCATATACGCTGAAGATACCACAACTTTTTATTTAAGTCTTTTCCGTACAGAAGTACTTCATAACGCTTCTGTCAAATGGACGAAGAAAGCATCTAAAGCCGAAATCCGCTGGATGACCGATTCTTCGCTTCCTCCCGAAGGTTATCGGATAAATATCAGTCCGCGACAAATGGTGATAGCCGCCTCTGATAAAAGAGGATTCACTCATGCAGTACAAACCTTGCGGCAATGGGTTACTGGTTCAACAGGAATTCTCACCTTCGCCTGTGCTGATATTTCTGATTCTCCCCGTACGCAATGGCGTTGTTTTCTGCTAGATTCCGGACGTCAATACCAGAAAATATCCACTATCAAGAAATATATTGATATGGTTTCATTACTTAAAATGAATTATTTCCATTGGCATTTGACCGAAGGACTAGGTTGGCGAATCGAAATCAAACAATATCCGCGTCTTGCACAGATAGGAGGCTCGGTAGGAAAAGGAGAAGAACAACAAGGATTTTATACACAGAAAGAGATACAGGAAATTATCGAATATGCCAGCGAACGAAACATAACCGTCGTTCCTGAAATTGACATGCCGGGGCATGCCGAAGCAGCACTTTCCGCTTATCCGGAACTCGGTTGTTTCGGTCAACCTGTTGAAGTACCACAGCACGGATTTACTCAAAATATATTTTGTGCAGGAAAAGAAGAAGTCCTGCATTTCCTGAAAAATATATTGGATGAGGTATGCGCTATTTTCCCTTCACCCTATATACATTTGGGAGGAGACGAAGCCCCGAAAGGCAATTGGGATAAATGTCCGGATTGCCAAAAAAGAATTGCAGCAATGAATCTGAAAGATAGCCATGATCTGCAATTATGGTTTTCGGCACAAATGGCGGATTATCTGAAGTCGAAAGGACGAAAGGCCATATTCTGGGGGGATGTAGTTTATCATGACGGATATCCGTTACCGGACAACATAGTAATTCAATGGTGGAACTACCGTGGGCACAAAGAGCTAGCACTTCGGAATGCAATTAAACACCATTATCCAGTCATTTGCAGTTCCAATTATTATACGTATCTGAACTTCCCGGTCACTCCTTGGAGAGGATATACCAATACACGTACCTTCGACCTGAAAGACATATATCAGAACAATCCTTCCGACAAGGCGATCAACCAAAAGGACCCTTTAATTCTTGGCATGACTTGTGCTTTGTGGACTGACGACGGAGTTACAGAACGAATGATAGACCGGCGTCTGTTTCCCCGTATCTTGGCATTGGCAGAACAAATGTGGTATCAGGGAGAGAGACTTGACTTTACCCGGTTCCACCAAAACATCCTTCAACGAAAAGAATGGTTCGAACAAATGGGATTCGAATTCGGACCGGCCTTAAAAAGTGAAGTAAAGAAAGGGTATCAATGGGATTAAAAGAAATAGAAACACCCAATGCCATGATTAGTTACTTTGCCGAACAACTCGGTCCACTGATAGAGAAAAGCGAAATAAAACAACCCACCTATTTATATTGGGAATTGATGAGAAAGGCGGGAAGCGGAAATCTATAAAGAAAAGAGTTCGGCAAGATATCGCCAAAGTTATTTCGTTGGTGTATCCTCCCGAACTCTTACTAGCCAATAACAATATCAATGATTACTTAATTATATGTCTGTCACCATTCAAACAGAGAACTTACTTATACTAACAGGATATATTTATTTCTCTTGCTGTATTCCCTTAACAGCCTCAACCAAACGGACAAATTCTCTCCTGTATCCTTTATCATCATGATCCAATCCCTGTTTAGCCAGACTGATTACTTTGTCATAAGTAGCCTCACCCTTGAAATCAGAATCCCGGAGTAACTGCCCGAACATAGCTACGGCAGACGCAAAACGGAAATCGGAAGATACATTGTTACCTTTATTATCCACAAAAGGAAGTTCTATTTTCCTGCTGACATCTTTATCTGGAGCCTTATAGCGGAGTTTCACTGTCAGAAGTTCGTCAGAACCGGTAGGCTTCACACTCACTTTTTCTTTCTTCTGATATTTCAATTCATCCACCTTTCCTGCATACGTATTCTTTCCTCCTACCGGAATCACTTCATAGAAAGCCGTCACCGTGTGCCCTGCGCCCATATCTCCGGCGTCTTTTGCATCATTATTGAAATCTTCATCTTTCAGCAGACGACTTTCATAACCTACCAGACGATACGCTTGTACTTGTGCCGGATTAAATTCAACCTGTAACTTAACATCTTTCGCCACCGTATGAAGCGTAGCGCCAAACTCACCGACCAGCACACGGTTGGCTTCCTGCAAATTATCTATATAAGCATGGTTACCATTTCCCTTTTCGGCAAGTACCTGAATCTTTTTATCTTTGTAGTTACCCATTCCATACCCCAGTACAGTCAGGAACACTCCACTTTTCCGTTCTCTCTCGATTAGCTGTTCCAGTCCTTCTGCCGAAGAAACACCTACATTGAAGTCACCGTCAGAACAAAGGATAATACGGTTATTACCATTAGAGATAAAATTCTTCTTCGCTATTTTATAAGCCAGCATAATACCTGCCCCACCGGCAGTTGAACCTCCCGCCGTCAGTTCATCTATCGCTTCACGAATCTTCTGCTTGTCACTGCCCGAAGTCGATTCAAGTTTTACACCGGCACTTCCTGAATAGGTAACAATGGCTACTTTATCCTTATCACGCAAGTTATTGACCAACAATTTAAGAGAAGACTTCACCAAATCCAACCGATTGGCTCCCCACATAGAACCGGACACGTCAATCAGAAATACCAGATTGGAGGCAGGCAAGTTATCCGTAGGAATCTCCTTTGCTTTCAGTCCGATACGGACAAGACGGTTAGCAGGATTCCAAGGACAGGCTCCGGCTTCCATTGTAATCTTCACAGGGTCGTTTCCGGTCGGTTTCGGATAGTCATAAGAAAAGTAATTGACCAGTTCTTCCGTACGGACAGCATCTACCGGAGGCAACTCACCTTTATTGACAAACCGACGCATATTACTGTAAGAAGCTGCATCTACATCAATGGAGAAAGTAGAAAGCGCTGCATCCGCCACCTCTTTGAAGCCATTTTCCTGAAAGGAACCATATTCTTCCGTATTCACACACATATCATACGCAGGTGTAGGACATATCGCCATATAAGCGCTTGTTATAGCCTTAGCCTTCCGGGTTCCGTAGCCAACCACCACGCATTCTTCCAACGCAACCTCATTAGCTTTCATCCTGACATCCAGTCTGGCAGATTTGACGACTCTGCTTTCTTGTTTGTATCCGATAAACTGAAACAACAACGTCTCCCCTTTCTTCGCTTGAATAGCATATTGTCCATTTACATTTGTCACCGTACCTTTGGTAGTACCTTTCAGCATTACAGAACAACCGACAATCGGAGTCCCGTCCGCAACATCCGTCACCGTACCCGTCACAGTCAGCGTCTGCGCGTTCACCACACCTAAAGAAACAACTGCCATGAGCAGTACGAGCATCATTGCTCTGAATTGATTTGCTTTCATAACTTTATCGTTTTAAAATGTTACTATTAATTCGCTTTTGATATAGAGATGCAGATTTCACACAGATTCCATAAACCGATTGAAGTTTTTTTTATTTTTCTTCCGACAGTTGCTATATTTAGTCCCAATCCCTATCTTTGGCAACAAAAACAGTTTTGTTTTTCAAAAGAAACATATCAAAACTATCGGACGAGGAATTACTGACACATTATACAAAGTCCGGTGATACGGAATATTTCGGTGAGCTATACAACCGTTATATCCCGTTACTGTATGGAGTTTGCCTGAAATATCTGCAAGATGAAGACCGTGCACAGGAAGCGGTGATGCAATTGTTTGAAGATTTATTGCCGAAAACGGGCAACTACGAGATAAAAGTCTTCAAGCCGTGGCTCTACCGGGTAGCCAAGAATCATTGTCTGCAACTTCTGCGAAAAGAAAACAAAGAAATTCCGTTAGATTATACGATCAACGTTATGGAATCCGACGAATTTCTGCATCTATTAAGTGAAGAGGAAAGTCCGGAGGAACAACTGAAGGCATTGCATCACTGTCTTGAAAAGTTGCCCGAAGAACAACGGACCAGCATTACACGTTTCTTTTTAGAAGAAATGTCGTATGCCGATATCGTCGAACAGACCGGATTTACTCTGAACAATGTGAAAAGCTATATCCAAAACGGAAAGCGAAACTTAAAAAATTGTATCAAGAAACAGGCCCTATGAAACTATTAGACTACATACGAGGACTCCGCAAAGGAAAAGAGGCACATCGACTGGAGAAAGAGTCGATGAAAGACCCTTTTCTGGCCGATGCTATGGACGGATATGGTCAAGTGGAGGGAAATCATGAACAACGAATCGGGCAACTGCGGATGCAGGTCTCGGCTCGTGCCACAAAGAAAAGGAATCTTTCAAAGAAACAGAATTCGTATGCTGTCACTTGGAGCATTGCCGCCTGCCTGGTAATCGGTATCGGTATCAGCTGTTATTTCCTGTTCCTTAAAAAGAGGATGACGGATGATGTATTCATCGCTAAAGAAGAGATTCCTTCAGCGGTATTTGAACCTATTAGTCCGAAAGAAGAAATTTCGTCTTTAGCAGAAACTAAGATAAAGCAGGATTCCACTCACGAAGTCACTGCGACGCCAACGGATAAGAAAGATATAGTAGCCAAGAGCAAATCTATTCCAAAAACTCAAAGTGCACCGGTAGCAATAACGCCGGTTATTGAGGAAACCGTCGGGCGGACAGATATACAAGAGGAAAGAATAGTAGCGGATACGGATACTTCACTTTCCGAAGTTCATCAATTGAAGGCAGCCAAAGCAGCCACCCCCAATCTGAACCTGATAAAAGGTAAAGTGACGGATGAAAAAGGAGAACCTATCATCGGAGCCAGTGTAGCATATACCGGTACGAATATTGGTACAGTAACAGACCTCAACGGTGAGTTCATATTGAAAAAAGAAAAAGGCAACAAGCAACTGACAGCACAGTTCATCGGTTACGAACCGGTGGAGATTCCCGTAGATACCAGCCGGACAATGCTGATAGCCATGAATGAAGACCAACAAGCACTTAGTGAAGTAGTGGTAGTGGGGTATGGCAAAAAGAAGAAGTCCAACGTCGCCGGTGCTACGGCAAAAATAAATTTAAAGGCAAAAGAAAAATACAAGACGCCGCAACCGGTGATAGGTAAGCGCAAATACAAGAAATATCTGGAAGAAAATCTGATTCGTCCGAATGACGAGTCATGTAAGGATGTGAAAGGAGAAGTAGTCCTCTCTTTCTTTGTAGATAAAGAAGGAAGGCCACAGAATATCACTGTCGTTCACGGGTTATGCGAATCTGCCGACAAAGAAGCAATCCGTCTTGTCAAAGAAGGCCCGAAGTGGACGTCCGGCGACCTTCCGACAAGAGTTACGGTAGACTTTTGATTTCTCTTGCATTCATCTGATTTCTCTTATATTAATTCGTAGCTGGCCATTTGTATCGGCATATCCAGGTTATGGAGCACTTTCTCCAGCAGGATACCTTCCCGATTGTCATATTCATAGCCGAAAGTGGCACGGATTCCTTGCAGGATAAACTGTGTGGCACGGTCTAGAGCCATTGGAAGGCTGTCGCCCTGCATCAACGAACCGGTAATCACGCTGGTGAAAGTATCTCCCGTGCCGGGATAATGGGCGGGAAGATACGGACAGGTTACTTTCCAGTAACGATTTCCCTGACGGTTGTACGCATAAACCGAGGTTTTGTGAGGCTCATCGTGCACAGGAACACTTGTGATGATAACGACTTGCGGACCTTTGTCGGACAGGAGACGAAGATATTCTTTCAGTTCTTCGTCTGTATTGTCCGCTTTATAAGGTTTATCCAGCAAATAGAACAGCTCGGTCATATTGGGTGTAACCACATCCGCCTTCTTTATCAAGTGACGCATTTCCTTCACCATTTCCATATCAAAATTGGTATATAGTCTGCCGTTATCTCCCAGTACAGGGTCGGCTACGATCAGGCTGTCCTCATGGCGGAAGTCATTGATAAAATCGGAAACAATCTGAATCTGTTTCGGAGAACCCAGATAACCGGTGTAAATAGCGTCGAACTGCACATTCAGCTTTTTCCATTGGGCGATAATCTTGGGCATTTCATCCGTCAGGTCCAGAAAGGAGAAGTCGGGATATTGCGTATGATTGGACAATACCGCCGTCGGCAAGGGGCAAACTTGAAAACCCATAGACGACAGAATGGGGATAACGACTGTGAGAGAAACACGCCCCATACCGGAAAGGTCATGAACGGCAGCTATTTTCTTTACTTTATTTGCATACATATTTGTTACAATTAGACAATTATTATTCTTATCGATGCGAAAGAAGAGCGGAATCCTTGTTTTCACTCTCTCCAAACAGAGGCTCTATTTAGGGAAAACGAAGGCTCTGTTTCAGTGAAATGAAGGCTCTGTTTACACTAAATAGAGGCTCTGTTTTTAGAAAGAACAGAACCTCTGTTCTCGATGGCCAGTGCCAGAGATGCGATCATGGTCAGAGGCACGGTACCGATACAATAAATAATGGTGTTTTTAAATGCTGCGATAAAGAAAGTATCTTTCCACAGTCTTGTAAAATTACTGATGCCTGCCCACTGGATCGGGTTACTCCCGTCCCACTTCATGAAAGCAAGGGCAAAGGCAAAAATAATGGGGATCAAGGTAAATACGCAGAAACCGATAAAGTTAGGTGCAATAAAGGAGTAGGCCACCAGATCTCTTTTGGTTTGACGGCTTAATTTCCGCATAACAATTCTCCTTTCAAACGCTTTTTGTGTCATCTTTTGCGTCTTTTTCTGATAAGAAAGGGGCCGTAGGTACGACCCCTTAAGTCTTATTCAACATTCAACAAACATTCAATACTTTTATAGAGAAGATCTTCATTACTGAGCCTGAAGGTCAGCTACCGCTTTATTCATTGCTGCAATACCATCATCAATGCTCATCTCACCGGTCATGATACTTCCATGATAGGAATCCAGAGCGGAGTTGATCTCAGATACATTGGGAGCGTAGGGAACTTCCAGGTACAGGTTGGATACGGTCAGAGCCTCCTTGCTGGCTTCATCGGTGGGGAATCCTTCCAGACCGGAGATCATGTCTACTACTT
>OGKO01000835.1_pt1 | contig 21092 bp, 20 predicted proteins | sample 1572451 | NCBI WGS metagenome assembly OGKO01 (sample SAMEA2582089, study PRJEB24529) | metagenome | biome: Human gut stool | place: China | collected 2011 | reverse complement strand
GTGGCGGCCAACCGCTCCATCACGGACGAGCAGATATATTATATGCACGTGCCAGAGCATTGTATCAGGAGGATGCTCAGAAACCTATACGGAAATCTCATGAGAACCCGTATATTCAAAAGCTGTATGAAGAGTATCTGGGCAAACCGCTCAGCGAAAAGGCGCATATGCTGCTGCACACTCATTATTTCAACAAATCGATCGATTAAACACTAAAGGATTAAATTTATGTCGGATATAAAATTAGCATGTACGGTGGTCGAACAGGTGAAATCGCTCTGTGACCAACACGGAAACGACCCGGGAGAACTTATCAATATCCTCCACGAAGCCCAGCATCTTCATGGGTATTTGCCCGAAGAGATGCAGCGCATCATAGCCCATAAACTAAATATTCCCGTATCTAAAGTATATGGAGTGGTCACTTTCTATACTTTTTTTACAATGACTCCTAAAGGCAAACATCCCATCTCTGTCTGTATGGGAACTGCCTGCTACGTAAGAGGGTCAGAAAAATTACTGGAAGAGTTTAAACGTATTCTCGGAATCGAAGTAGGGGAGACAACCCCCGATGGAAAATTCTCACTCGACTGCCTGCGTTGTGTAGGTGCTTGCGGATTGGCACCTGTGGTAATGATAGGAGAGAAAGTTTACGGACGACTTCAGCCGGTAGATATCAAAAAGATTCTGGACGAACTTGAATAGCCATCACACATTTTAAGAGAAATACAAAAGTGTACACTATTACATGATAAAAGTCTATTCTTTTATATGGTAATAATGTACACTTTTAATATACAGAAGTATATACTTTTATAACGGGCTTTAAGCCAATGGTTTACAAATAGTATCTTTCCCTCTTTTCAGAACCGTTCCTATAGTCTGTATGCATTGTCCTTACAGTCTGTATGCATTGTTCTCACTATCTGTATGCATTGTGCCCACTATCTTCAAATATTGTTCCCGAAAGCTTTGTACACGATACATAGAGAGAAAGACAAATTACCAATGCATCACTACTTTAAATTGGCATTCTCCGGGGGAGTTCTCAGTAAAGAAATCACTGTAAGTCACATAGAAAGCAAACGACCCCACAGAATAATCATAAGAGAATGTTTCTGTCCACAAATTGTCTCCATCGGCATAATGCATTACATAAGGCAGAGGAGTCTGAACCGGCACATCGCCGTCATATTGAATCAAATATACCATAACACTCCCTTTATCAAAAATATACTGATCCAAATATTCATCCTCAACAACGCAACGGAAAAAAGAATTATCTGCGTTCACACCTCCTATGCGCTCCCAATTCTTAACGGTGATCACATACGAATCCCAATTTTGCGTATCATCCGAATTCCCTCCCGGACGATTATTCCAATTCGAGTCAGTATCGCTTTCACAGGCTCCGAAAACGACAGTCAGCAATAATAAAAATAAAATCTTTTTCATCTAATCTATATTTAATATATTATTAATCATATAATTATCTATTCCACCTCATTATAAATTCTTTTTCATCGGTTCCTTCTTCTATCTGTTCCTCTATCAACCGGAATCCCTGTTTCTCATAAAAAAGAACGGACGATTCATTTTTGGCATAAACATTCAATGTAATTTCCGTATGCCTCTCCTTTACATGTTCCAACAACGCTTTTCCAATGCCCGTTCCCTGTGATTCGGGGATTACGAATAGAGCAGCCAGATAATTGCCGGTCATAGAAATAAACCCTTGTATCAACCTAGTATTTTCATCTTCAAACACATAAGTATTGCTTGCAGGAAGATAAATATTCCGCATATCATCCTGTTTACCAATCCAATACATAGCAGGGATAAAATGATGGGCAAGAATGGAAGCCTCCAGCCAAATACGGATTACCCGGTCAGCATCCTGAGAATTATAACTTCTTATCATATTTTGATTCAAATCAAATTGTTTACAACCAACTTTGTCTATATTTGCAAATATACAATCATTTAGCGAATCTACATCATGAACCACCAATTAAGAGTTTGGACACCGGAAGATATACCTTCATTAACTTTTCATATCAATAATATAAATATATGGAACAACACCCGCGACGGTTTGCCACATCCTTATACGGAAGAAGATGCAGAGAATTTCATTAAAATGAATATGGAGCATGAAGGTCCGGCAGAGAACTTTGCCATAGACATAGATGGAAAAGCGGTTGGAGGTGTAGGTTTTGTTATGGGAAGCGATGTAGAAAGAATTTCAGCCGAAATAGGATATTGGTTAGGTGAGCAATATTGGGGGCGGGGAATTATGACCTCGGCTGTGCAGGAAGCTGTAAAATATGCTTTTGAAACCCTACCGGTCATGCGTATTTATGCCGGAGTATTCGAATACAACATTCCCTCGATGAAAGTTTTGGAGAAAGCCGGTTTCAAAAAAGAAGCCATTTTGAGAAAAGCAGTTATCAAAAATGGCAAGATACTCGACTTTCATTATTATGCTCTTTTAAAAGAAGAAGAATAATCATCATTAATAAAAACAGACTTATATGCACATTCACCACATTGCGCTCTGGACCACCCAGTTGGAAGAGCTAAAAGATTTCTACATCACTTATTTTAAAGGAACCGGTAATGAGAAATATATCAATCCTTTGAAAGGCTTCGAATCCTATCTTGTGAGCTTTGACGAGGAAAGCGCTCTAATAGAAATTATGCGCAAAACAGATGTTACTTCTCCGGCAGATAACATTCCCCATATCGGATTAGCACATTTTTCTTTCTCAACTGGAAGTAAAGACGCAGTACTCGCACTAACAGAACGTCTGCGCCGTGACGGATTTACAGTTGCCAGCGAACCCCGCACTACGGGAGACGGCTTCTTTGAAAGCGCTATTCTCGATCCGGACGGAAACCTGGTAGAAATAACCGTTTAATTAAACTTTGCCGCAAGATCCGGTAAATAACGAAGTTGCAAGTATTGCTCGCTGCTCCGAATTTCTACAAATGTACTAAAAAACGATAAAAGTCATACTTCTTCCTTTCTTTTTTCTTATATTTGCAACCAAATTTTCTACAATAATGAAAATTAAAGAGATTGTAAGCGCCCTTGAACGGTTCGCGCCTCTGCCATTGCAAGACGGATTTGATAATGCCGGCCTGCAAATAGGATTGACAGATGCGGAAGCAACAGGGGCTTTGTTGTGTCTTGACGTCACTGAATCTGTCATTGATGAAGCTGTTGCAATGGGGTATAATCTCATTATATCGCACCATCCCCTTATTTTTAAAGGTTATAAGTCCATCACCGGAAAGGATTATGTAGAGCGCTGTATATTAAAGGCAATCAAGAATGATATTGTCATCTACTCGGCACACACCAATTTGGATAATGCTCCGGGCGGAGTCAACTTCAAGATAGCAGAAAAAATCGGGTTGAAGAATGTCCGTGTACTTGAACCGAAAGAGAATAATCTGGTGAAACTCGTTACATTCGTACCGGCAGCACAGGCTGATGCAGTACGGAATGCCTTGTTTTCCATGGGATGCGGACATATAGGTAACTATGATTCATGCAGTAGTTATAACCTCGAAGGAGAAGGCACGTTCCGGGCACAGGAAGGAAGTAATCCTTTTTGCGGGAACATCGGAGAACTTCATCACGAAAAGGAAATAAGAATTGAAACCATTCTTCCCGCATATAAAAAAGGAGAAGCGATCCGTACATTGCTTGCCGTGCATCCTTATGAGGAACCGGCATTCGATATTTATCCGCTACAAAACGCCTGGCAGCAGGCCGGTGCGGGTATCATAGGCGAACTCGCGGTTCCGGAAACAGAACTGGAGTTTTTGAAACGCATCAAGAAGACTTTTGAAGTAGGTTGCATAAAGCACAATAAATTGTCCGGACGTGAAATACAGACGGTAGCACTTTGTGGCGGGGCAGGTGCTTTCTTACTGCCACTGGCCATCAGCAACAGGGCGGACATATTTATCACCGGTGAAATCAGATATCATGACTATTTCGGCCACGAATCGGATATCCTGATGGCGGAAATAGGACATTACGAAAGCGAACAGTATACAAAAGAAATTTTTTATTCCATAATCCGGGATTTATTTCCTAATTTTGCACTCCAATTTAGTAAAGTAAACACGAATCCCATAAAATATTTATAAGTAAAATGGCTAAAGAAGCAAAAAAAGATCCAAATGAGTTGACCGTAGAACAGAAACTGAAAACTCTGTTCCAACTGCAAACCATGTTGTCTGAGATTGATAAGATCAAGACGTTGAGAGGTGAACTTCCACTGGAAGTACAGGACCTTGAAGACGAAATTGCCGGTCTGAGCACTCGTATAGACAAGATCAAAGCAGAAGTAGATGAATTGAAAGCAGCAATTGCCGGTAAAAGAGTAGAGATTGAAGTTGCTAAGGCTTCCGTAGAAAAATATAAGTCACAACAGGACAATGTACGCAACAACCGCGAATATGATTTTCTGACAAAAGAAATCGAATTCCAGACTCTGGAAATCGAGCTATGCGAAAAGAGAATCAAAGAATTTTCTGCCGAAGAAGAGGAAAAGTCTGCAGAAGTAGCAAAGAGTGTCGCTGCTCTGGAAGAAAGACAGAAAGATCTCGATCAGAAAAAAAGTGAATTAGATGAAATCATTGCGGAAACAAAACAGGAAGAAGAGAAGCTGAGAGACAAGGCGAAAGATCTGGAAACAAAGATCGAACCGCGTCTGTTGCAATCATTCAAACGTATCCGTAAAAACTCACGTAACGGTTTAGGTATCGTATACGTACAGCGTGATGCTTGCGGTGGTTGCTTCAACAAAATTCCGCCTCAGAGACAGCTGGATATCCGTTCGCGCAAAAAAGTAATTGTTTGCGAATACTGTGGACGTATCATGATCGACCCGGAATTGGCTGGCGTAGAGATCGCACACAAAGTAGAAGAAGCTCCGGCACCAACAACCAAAAGAGCTATCAGAAGAAAAACTGCAGAATAATAAACCCTTACCAGGTAAATTATACCTATACAGGCCGTCTTAAATGAAAAATTAAGGCGGCCTTTTTTATATCCTGTAACTGTCACATCCAAAGGAAGAATTGTCCCGAATTCCCTCAATCTCTCCCGGAAAGAAAAACTTCAAAACAGTACTAAATACCTAATTTCGAAATAACTTTTATTCTGCATGGTTTCCTCTTACTTCTTCCGGAAAGAGAAGAAGCAAGATCAGACTCTGGTCAGACAAAAAGCAAACATCCTCTAAACAAACTGAAATTTCAGTTGTTTACTTTTCATTTCTCAAAAACCTGAACTTATGAATATGCGAACATGGAGCCTGCTGCTCCTTTTATTTCTTTCATCCGCAATCTCGGCACAACATGCGGATCATTATCTGGATACCCCTTTGCCACAAGCGTGGGAGGAAGGGGGAGAAGTATTCCGGCAAACCCTTCCGGTAGACGATCAATGGTGGAAATCTTTTGGAGACACCACGCTGGATTCATTAATCTCCATTGCCGTAGATCGCAACTACTCGGTACTCACCGCCATCGATCGCATGAATATGGCCAAAGCCGGCTTACGCATGGAACGTAGCGGATTCTTTCCCACCGTGGGGATCAATGCCGGATGGACACGCCAACAAACCAGTGGAAATACCAGCGAACTGCCCCAATCTACCCAACATTATTATGATGTTTCAGCCAACATGAGCTGGGAATTGGACATTTTCGGAAGTATTCGCCAACGGGTAAAGGCTCAGAAAGAGACCTTTGCAGCCAGCAAAGAAGAATACACCGCCGTCATGGTCTCTCTTTCGGCCCAAGTAGCCTCATCGTATATCCAATTACGAGAACTTCAGCAAGAGCTGAAAGTAGTGGAAAGAAATTGTGCCTCACAAGCGGCCGTACTCAAAATCACCGAAGTAAGGTACAATACCGGGCTTGTTTCCAAGCTCGACGTGGCGCAGGCCAAATCGGTATATTTCAGTACTAAAGCATCCATACCACAGTTGGAATCCGGTATAAACCAATACATTACATCTTTGGCCGTACTACTTGGGACCTATCCACAAGAAATACGTCCCGTATTGGAACGGGTAGGGGAACTGCCCGACTATATGGAACCCATCAGCATAGGGATACCGGCAGACTTGTTAATGAGACGCCCTGATATCCGTAGCGCTGAACATCAAATCAATGCACAGGCCGCATCATTAGGCGCTTCCAAGTCGGACTGGCTGCCACAAGTTTTCATCAAAGGCTCTGTCGGATATGCCTCTAAAGATTTTAAAGACCTGACCAAACACAAGAGCTTCACTTACGAAATTGCCCCGGCACTAAGTTGGACCATCTTCAGTGGAGGTAAACTGGTGAATGCCACCAAATCGGCCCGTGCACAATTGGATGAAGCAATCGATCAATTCAATCAAACAGTACTTACAGCCGTGCAGGAAACCGATAATGCCATGACCGCCTACCGAAGCTCTATCAAGCAAATCGTCGCCCTTCGGGAAGTACGCAATCAAGGACAAGAAACGCTCACCCTCTCTCTCGATTTATACAAGCAGGGACTCACCCCTTTCCAAAACGTCTTAGATGCACAGCGATCATTGCTGAGCTACGAAAACCAGCTGGTACAGGCACGGGGGAATTCTCTGCTGCAATTGATTGCCTTGTATCAGGCATTAGGGGGTGGCTGGAACAACTAAAATAACTAAACCTACCATAACAATGAAAAAATTATTGTATATCCTCCTCGCATTGCCGCTCCTTACTGCTTGCCGGGAGAAAAAAGAGACCGCCGGAGCTGCCGCTATGTACACACCTGAAGTCAGCGTAGCCAGCCCACTCATAAAGGACATCACATTGACCAAGGATTATCCGGGTTATCTGACTACAGAGCAGACTGTCAACCTCGTAGCACGTGTGAACGGCACACTACAATCCACCTCTTTCACCCCGGGCAGCCGGGTTAAGAAAGGACAGTTGCTTTTCGTTATCGAACCTACCATCTATAAAGACAATGTGACGAAAGCGGAAGCGGCTTTAAAAACCGCTCAGGCACAACTGACGTATGCCCGTAACAATTATACCCGTATGCGCGAAGCCTTGAAAAGCGATGCCGTCAGCCGGATACAGGTATTACAAGCCGAATCGGATGTAGCAGAAACGACAGCGGCCGTCAGCAATGCCGAAGCGGCACTGAACACTGCACGCACCAATTTGGGATACTGCTACATCCATGCACCCTTCGACGGTACGATCAGCCGGAATACCATGGATATAGGCAGCTATATAAGCGGTGCCGCACAACCCGTCACATTGGCTACCCTGTACAAAGACAACCGTATGTATACCTATTTTAATGTAGCTGATAATCAATGGTTATCGATGCTTATGAGCAGCTCTCCCCAAAACGGAACCGAGACCTCAAAGCTCCCGCGCACAGTCACCGTAAACTTGGGGAAAGATGGCAGGCAATCCTATCCGGCCACTTTAGACTATCTGTCTCCTAATGTAGATCTCAATACAGGAACTCTCACCGTACGGGCCAATCTGGATAATCCGGAAGGTATACTCAAAAGCGGGCTATACGTCAGTATAACCCTTCCGTACGGCGAGCAGAAACAAGCTATCCTTGTCAATTCCGCATCGATCGGGACGGATCAATTAGGTAAATACCTTTACGTTGTAAATGATTCGAACATAGTCCGTTACCGGCATATCACCATAGGGCAACTGATAGGGGACAGCCTCCGGCAAGTAACCGACGGCCTTTCTCCCCAAGAGCGATATGTGACAAAAGCATTGATGAAAGTAAGGGATGGTATGAAAATACATCCTGTGGACTGATTAATAACTTAAATATATAGCACTATGTTTTCAAAATTCTTCATCAACCGCCCCATATTTGCTACTGTACTGGCGCTTATCATCGTGGTTGCGGGTTTGGTGACACTCAATATATTGCCCGTGGCGCAATTCCCGGACATCACGCCGCCGACAGTACAGGTCTCCGCCGTCTATCCCGGAGCCAACGCCGAAACCGTGGCGCAAACAGTCGGTATTCCTATCGAACAGCAAGTGAACGGAGTGGACGGGATGCTCTATATGTCATCTACTTCATCTTCATCGGGAGCCTATTCGCTAACCATTACTTTTGCCGTGGGTACAGACATAGACATGGCTACCGTACAGGTGCAGAATCGGGTCAGCGTAGCTCAGTCGTCCCTTCCGGAACCTGTCGTGGTGCAAGGGGTAACTGTACAGAAACAGTCGTCCAATATCGTCATGTTCCTCACCATGACAGCACAAGATTCTATTTACGACGGCCTTTATCTGACCAATTATGCCAAACTGAATCTTGTAGACCAATTGACCCGTGTTCCAGGTGTGGGAGCCGTCAACGTGATGGGAGCCGGAGATTACTCTATGCGAATCTGGCTCGACCCGGAAGCTATGCGTATCCGTGGCATCTCACCCGCCGAAGTCTATCAAGCTATCCAGGCCCAAAATATGGAAGTAAGCGCAGGAACCGTAGGGCAACCCATCGGAAAAGATAATGCGAACGCTTTTCAATATACATTGAGCGTAAAAGGACGCCTTTCGTCACCGGATGAATTCGGCAACATCATTTTACGCAGCGAATCGGAAGGAAAAATGCTACGCCTGAAAGATGTAGCACGCATCGATCTGGGGTCTGCTTCCTAAAGCGTCGTATCCCAGTTGCGCGGACATCCTACGGCAGCCATTGCCATTTATCAGCAACCGGGCTCCAATTCTCTGGACGTATCTAAAGGGGTAAAAGAGAAAATGAAAGAACTGGCGCAGAATTTTCCCTCCGGAATAGAATACAATGTCACGCTGGATACCACCGATGTGATCAATGCTTCGATTGACGAAGTGCTCGTCACCTTTCTCGAGACCACCTTACTGGTAGTGCTCGTGATCTTCCTCTTCCTTCAAAATTGGAGAGCGGTTATCATACCGTGTATTACCATTCCGGTATCGCTCATCGGTACTCTGGCTGTAATGGCCGCTCTTGGCTTCTCCATCAACACACTGACCCTTTTCGGGCTGATACTGGCCGTTGCCATAGTGGTGGATGATGCTATTGTGGTAGTAGAAAATGCTTCGCGACTACTCGAAACAGGACAATATTCTCCCCGTGACGCAGTGACCAAAGCGATGGGAGAGATCACCGGTCCTATTGTCGGGGTAGTGCTTGTATTATTGGCCGTATTCATTCCAACCACTCTTATAAGCGGTATCTCCGGACAATTGTATAAACAATTCGCCCTTACCATTGCAGCTTCCACTGTGCTGAGCGGTTTTAACTCATTAACGCTGACTCCGGCACTCTGCGCTTTGTTTCTGGAAAAGAGTAAGCCATCCAACTTCTTCATATACAAAGGATTCAATAAAGTATATGACAAAACTCAAGGAGTTTATGACCGTATCGTAAAATGGTTGCTCGAACGCCCTGTAGCAGCATTAGTATCCTACGGTGCATTTACTTTGATAGCCATCTTTTTGTTCGTAAAATGGCCGTCCACTTTTGTTCCGGACGAGGATGACGGATATTTCATTGCTGTCGTACAACTTCCTCCGGCAGCCAGCCTTGAACGTACACAGGCCGTAGGCAAACAGATTAACGCCATTCTCGACACCTATCCCGAAGTGAAAAATTATATCGGTATTTCCGGTTTCTCTATCATGGGAGGTGAACAAAGCAATGCGGGCACATACTTTGTCGTACTAAAACCCTGGGGTGAGCGAAAGGGGAAAAACCATACTGCCGCCGCCGTTGTAAAACGTTTCAATGAAATGGCATACAGCATACAGGAAGGACAGATATTCGCAATGGTTCCTCCTGCAATACCGGGCCTGGGAGCTACCGGAGGCTTACAGTTACAGCTTGAAGACAACCGTAACCTGGGGCCGACAGAAATGCAGCAAGCTATCGGAACGCTTCTCAATACTTATCGCACCAAACCTGCATTAGCTTCTATCAGCAGCCAGTATCAGGCCAACGTACCCCAGTATTTTCTGAATATCGACCGTGATAAAGTACAATTCATGGGCATTCAGCTAAATCAGGTATTTGCCACATTAGGTTATTATATGGGAGCGGCCTACGTGAACGACTATGTACAATTCGGACGTATCTATCAAGTTAAAATTGAAGCTGGTGACCAAGCACAAAAAGTCATTGACAATGTACTGCAACTCAGCGTGCCGAATGCTCAAGGTCAAATGGTCCCGTTCTCTTCATTCACAGATGTGGAAGAACAACTGGGACAGAACCAGATAAACCGTTACAACATGTACCAGACAGCGGCCATCACATGCAATGTTGCACCGGGAGCCTCCTCCGGTGAAGCTATCCGGCAAATGCAAGAACTTGTCAGTCAGCATTTAGGAGAGGAGTTCGGTTATGAATGGACCTCTGTTGCCTATCAAGAAACACAGGCAGGAAGCACCACTACTATCGTTTTCCTGATGGCTCTATTAGTGGCCTTCCTTGTACTTGCTGCACAATATGAAAGCTGGACAAGCCCGGTAGCCGCCATTATGGGATTGCCTGTTGCATTACTCGGTGCCATGATCGGTTGTTTTGTAATGGGAACTCCGGTAAGTATATATACCCAGATCGGTATTATCCTACTCATTGCCCTTTCAGCCAAGAATGGGATTTTGATTGTGGAATTTGCCCGTGATTTCCGGGCGGAAGGAAATTCAATCAGAGACGCTGCTTATGAAGCCGGTCATGTCCGCTTAAGACCTATATTAATGACCTCTTTTGCGTTCGTATTAGGTGTGATGCCATTACTATTCGCATCCGGTGCGGGAGCAGAAAGTCGTATTGCCCTTGGAGCGGCAGTAGTTTTCGGTATGGCTATGAATACTTTATTAGCCACCGTCTACATACCGAACTTCTATGAACTGATGCAGAAATTACAGGAACGGTTTAAATAATGATTAATAATGATTCAATGTGCCAATTGGCTGCGCAGTGCAATGATAGCGCAGCTAATTGGCACATTGGCATATTGGCACATTGAATCATTATTAATCATTTATTAAACCATAATCCGGAATATCCTCCAAAAAGGTATAGCTCTGCTTTTCATAATCCATTTTGCAACAATAATGCTGCATTCCATTACTTACAATAAGATAATCTACTTTCAACACCATATTATAACGTGTAATCTGATCAAATACAGCCTGCGTAATCTCAATATGAGGTGCCTTATATTCCACAATCATCCGCGCCGTAAGATTACGCCTATATAGTACAGTATCACATCTCTTTTTCGTCCCATTCAAATTAAGAAGTACCTCATTGGCCATTAAGGATACGGGATATCCCTTGTGTGCAATAAGAAAGTGAACAAAGTGCTGACGTACCCATTCTTCGGGTGTTAAGGCAACATATCGTTTACGAATTACGTCGAAAATAACATTTTTTCCATTTCGTGACGTAATTTTAGTATCATATACTGGCAAGTTTAACGATAACATTTTGTATTTTTGTAAGTTAAATAATGGTTCCCTGCAGAGAGAGCACAAATTTAATGAATCTTATGAAAACAAAAGAAGAAATCGTAGCTAATTGGCTACCCCGTTATACAAAACGTAACCTGGAAGATTTTGGAGAGTATATCCTGTTGACCAACTTCAACAAATACGTAGAAATATTTGCAGAGAAATTCAATGTACCCATTTTGGGGCGCGACGCCAATATGATCTCTGCCAGCGCAGAAGGTATCACAATTATCAATTTTGGTATGGGAAGCCCTAATGCCGCCATCATCATGGACCTTTTGAGTGCCATCCATCCCAAAGCCTGCCTGTTTTTAGGAAAATGCGGAGGCATTGATAAGAAAAATAAAATAGGAGACCTCATTTTACCTATTGCCGCTATCCGTGGCGAAGGAACATCCAATGACTATTTCCCACCGGAAGTACCTGCACTGCCGGCATTTATGCTACAACGTGCCGTGTCCTCTTCCATACGTGACTATGCCCGCGATTATTGGACCGGCACAGTCTACACTACCAACCGTCGGATCTGGGAGCACGATGAAGACTTCAAAGAATATCTGAAAAAGACCCGGGCCATGGCCGTAGATATGGAAACAGCTACTTTATTCAGTTGCGGTTTTGCCAATCATATTCCTACAGGAGCCCTGCTGCTGGTATCCGACCAACCGATGATACCGGAAGGTGTAAAAACCGACAAAAGCGATAACATCGTTACCCAAAACTACGTTGAAGAGCATGTCAAAATCGGTATCGCTTCTCTGCGTATGATCATTGATGAGAAAAAAACAGTAAAACATTTGAAATTCGACTGGTAAAGCCCTTTTCACTAATATGGCAAAACAAGAACTGAGTTGCGATGATATCCTCAAAGAACTGAGAGCTAAGCAATATCGTCCCATCTACTACCTGATGGGAGAAGAATCATATTATATCGACCTCATAGCCGATTATATCACAGAAAATGTACTGACAGAGACTGAAAAGGAGTTTAACCTGACCGTAGTATATGGAGCCGATGTAGATGTGGCAACTGTTATAAATGCCGCAAAACGCTATCCTATGATGTCTGAATATCAAGTAGTGGTAGTAAAAGAGGCACAGGCAATCCGCAACATAGAAGAACTTTCATACTATCTACAAAAGCCTTTAAACTCTACTATTCTTGTCGTGTGTCACAAGCACGGCACACTGGATAAACGAAAAAAGTTAGCAGCCGAAGTAGAAAAAGCGGGCATTCTTTTCGAGTCTAAGAAAATTAAAGATTCACAATTGCCTGCTTTTATCAACTCTTATATGAAACGTAAGGGCATTGATATGGAGCCCAAAGCTACAGCTATGCTGGCCGATTTTGTCGGAACCGATTTAAGTCGGTTAACCGGAGAATTAGAAAAACTCATTATCACCCTGCCTAACGGACAAAAACGGGTCACTCCCGAACAAATAGAAAAAAACATAGGCATCAGCAAAGATTATAATAACTTCGAACTGCGTAGCGCATTGGTTGAAAAAGACGTTCTCAAAGCAAATAAAATAATAAAATACTTTGAAGAAAATCCTAAAACTAATCCTATACAGATGACACTTTCATTACTCTTCAATTTCTATTCAAACCTGATGCTGGCTTATTACTCTCCCGAAAAAACAGAACAGGGAGTAGCCTCTTGGTTAGGATTAAAATCACCTTGGGCTGCCCGTGATTACCTGACTGCCATGCGCCGATATAATGGTGTGAAGACCATGCAAATCATTGGAGAAATACGATATGCCGATGCAAAATCGAAGGGAATAAACAACGCTTCCATGAACGACGGAGACATCCTCCGAGAGTTGGTGTTTAAAATTTTACATTGATAAAACTACGCATATACGCCCTTTAATCAATTATCCGAAAGACTTCTGCAGGCCGTTTACAACAAACTATACACTCTAATCTCCCAGCTTCTTTCCTTCAGAGTTGGGAGATACAAATACAATCAGACATCTATATATATTTATCATAATATCTTACAGTTTCCTGCATTATCTCCGTACCACATATCCCCCTATCACGATATATATACACATTCGCCCAATGAACCGAAATCAGTATTAATACGGCACTCAATTACATGTTTAGTATAAAATAAACTTAGAAAGAAGTTTAATAAAGTAAGAAATAAACCAAGTATGTTCTATTCGTTCCCTTATGAGGGAACGAATAGTTCTTTATAGAGGGACAAATAAAAAGGGGCATAAAGAAAAACTAAAAAGATAAAAGTAAAGCTCCTCACCCAAATACATGATCAAAAACAGTCTATTCTGCAAAAATCCATAGTTTTCCCAAAATTAACTGGATTTTTAGATCAGTAATTATAGCATTTTGCTACAATATCTCACCATTTGCACCCCTTTTTCTATTTGCACTCTTTATACGATACGGGGAAAGTAGACTAATAGACTATTAATCAGATATTTAATAGAGAAATACCCTCTGTAGAATCAAAAAAATACCACTCCATGGGATTATATGTACAAATATTGCGAAGATTTTTAATTTGAAATTATTAGAGAATAATCGTAAATAAAAAATGAAATATATCAAACGATTAGATACAGTAAATTAAAAGCTTTAAAAAGATATCTATTCACAAATGTAATATATATAGATTCACATTTTCAATATTTACATGTGTAATATTTACATATATAATACAAAATAAGCATTCAATAATGTAAATTGTTCGATATTACAAAAACAAACAATCATTCAACATCGTAATAGGAGAGTGGTTAACATTTCACATAATACACTATAATATACGATATTCCAATGGAATAAACAATCTTCTTTAATTATAACTCCAAATAAAGATAAAATAATCTACAAACATTTGTAAAGACTTGCATATAATACATATTATACGAATACAATATGTTTATTATCAACTATATACATCATGTATATAAATATATACTTTAACAAGAAAATAGCACTCTACATTAAAGATTCCAATTGTAGATTCCAATTGTAAACATTGATATGCCGATTGTAATACACAAATATTCTCTTTTGAAATTTGCTATTGTAATTTCATTTGTTTACCTTTGTAATCACAAGAAATTTGTTATACATTTGTGAATATACTCATAGAATATATAGTTGTAAATATTTAGAAAGAGATGGACATCAAAGACAGAATCAAAATGATCATGGAACATGAGCAAATGACAGCCGCAGCATTTGCAGAAAGCATCGGTGTAGCTCAGGCCACAATCTCCCATACTTTAGGTGATCGGAACAAATATCCGAGTACTGACTTTATTATGCGACTGCATGAGAAATACAATCATATTAGCCTCGACTGGTTACTGACGGGAAAAGGAAATATGACCGACGAAGAGCAAAATATCGATTCACCAGAGTTGGATTATCCTCTATTTGCCTCTGAGAATCCAAAAAATCCGGCCATCAACACGAATGCTTTGGAAAATCGTAAGGAAATGGCATTAGAAAAGCCCTCAAACGCCACTAAAGAGATTGTAAAACAAGAGATTATCTACAAAGAAAGACCTCCACGAAAAATCACAGAAATAAGAATTTTCTTTGATGATAATACTTATGAAACATTCCGACCGGAAAAATAGGAAGTAAAAACGTCTGTTTGCACAATTTCCCGTATCTTTGCAGTCGGAATATGAATTTAGCTTCAATACATGAAAAAATTTATTTTAGACCTGACAGTAACTGAGAATCTCAAATTGCATGCCAACTATGCACTGCTGAAATTGGCTTCTCAGTCACCACTTCCCGAAATGCTACCGGGACAATTTGCAGAAATACGGGTAGATGGTTCACCAACTACCTTTCTTCGCCGCCCCATTTCTATTAATTATGTAGACAGACAACGAAATGAAGTATGGTTTCTAATACAACTTGTAGGCGACGGCACACGCCGTTTGGCAGAAGTTGCCAATGGAGAAATAATCAATGTCGTACTTCCATTGGGAAATGGCTTTACAATGCCTGAAAACCCATCTGATAAGCTCCTATTGGTAGGCGGAGGCGTAGGAACAGCCCCCATGCTTTATTTAGGGGAGCAACTGGCTAAAAGCGGAAACAAGCCCACCTTCCTCTTGGGAGCACGAACTGACAAAGATCTGCTTCAGTTGGATGAGTTTGCAGCTTACGGAGAAGTATATACGACTACCGAAGACGGAAGTCACGGAGAAAAAGGATATGTCACCCAACATTCCATATTAGATAAAGTGAAATTTGAGCAGATTTACACTTGTGGTCCTAAACCTATGATGATGGCCGTAGCAAAATATGCCAAAAGTAATAATATCAATTGTGAAGTCTCATTAGAAAACAGGATGGCTTGTGGAGTCGGTGCCTGTCTGTGTTGTGTTGAAAATACCGATGAAGGACATTTATGTGTTTGTAAAGAAGGTCCCGTATTTAATATAAATAAACTATTATGGCAGATTTAAATGTAAAAATAGGCGAATTACAAATGAAGAATCCGGTAATGACTGCTTCCGGAACATTCGGATACGGTGAAGAGTTTACCGATTTTATCGATATTGCGCGAATAGGCGGTATTATTGTAAAGGGGACTACTCTTCACAAACGTGAAGGTAACCCATATCCGCGTATGGCAGAAACTCCGTCAGGTATGTTAAACGCTGTGGGACTGCAAAATAAGGGAGTAAATTACTTTATTGAACAGATATATCCGCGTATTAAGGACATCGAAACCAATATGATTGTAAATGTTTCGGGTTCTGCTATAGAAGATTATGTAAAAACAGCGGAAGCCATTAACGAACTTGACAAAATTCCTGCCATTGAATTGAACATCTCTTGCCCTAATGTGAAGCAAGGTGGAATGGCTTTTGGCGTCACAGCAAAAGGAGCCGAAGAAGTGGTAAAAGCTGTGCGTGCAGCTTACAAAAAGACACTTATCGTAAAGCTGTCTCCCAATGTGACAAGCATCGCTGAAATAGCCCGTGCAGTAGAAAATGGCGGTGCAGACAGCGTTTCATTAATTAATACACTGCTTGGAATGGCTATAGACGCGGAACGCAGGCGTCCTATACTCTCTACCGTAACAGGTGGTATGTCCGGCGCAGCAGTAAAACCAATCGCACTCCGCATGGTATGGCAAGTTGCTCAGGCGGTAAAAATACCTGTCATAGGTTTAGGAGGTATCATGAACTGGAAAGACGCAGTGGAATTTATGCTTGCCGGAGCTTCAGCCATCCAAATCGGTACGGCAAATTTCATCGATCCGACAGTTACAATTAAAGTAGCGGAAGGTATAAACGACTACCTCGATAGACACGGATATAAGTCCGTGAAAGAAATTATTGGTGCGCTTGAGGTATAACTAATAACAAGTGAATATCATTCGCATCTGTTTTACATAAAAAAGGACATTCATTGCGAATGTCCTTTTTCTATTTTTATACAACTGATTTATTCCTCTCCCAGCAAATCCGGGCGGAGTCTGCGCGTCCGTTCCAAAGACTGTTGCAACTCCCATTCCTTAATCTTAGCCTCATGCCCGGACAATAAAATTTCCGGAACTTTCCAACCATTGTAATCGGCAGGTCTTGTATAGACCGGAGCAGCCAAAAGATTATCCTGGAACGAGTCGGACAAAGCTGACTGTTCATCGGAAATAACACCGGGGATGATGCGGACAATAGCATCCGCCATCACTGCTGCCGCCAGTTCTCCACCGGTCAGCACATAGTCCCCAATACTGATTTCTTTAGTGATCAGATGCTCGCGAATGCGATAATCGATACCTTTAAAATGCCCGCAAAGAATAATAAGGTTCTGGGCAAGTGAAAGTGTATTGGCCATTGGCTGATTGAACTGCTCACCATCAGGAGTCGTAAAAATGACCTCATCATACTCCCGTTCTGCCTTTAAGGCGTTGATACAGCGCTCTATAGGCTCTATTTTCATCACCATTCCGGCAAAACCGCCAAAAGGATAATCATCCACCCGTCGATATTTATCTTCAGTATAATCACGTAAATTATGAATATGTATTTCTGCAAGCCCTTTATTCTGAGCACGTTTCATAATGGAGCAATTGAAAAAGCCTTCAATCATCTCCGGTAGAACTGTTATTATATCAATGCGCATATTAATTTTAATTTTCTGCAAAAGTACAAATATTAGAGGAGAAACCTGTATTTTTGCGTTCAAACAATCTGAAATAGCTATGACTGCAAAAGAAAAGATAGATCAGCTCCGTGCCGAATTGCATCGGCACAACTACAATTATTACGTGTTGAATGCTCCCGAAATCTCTGACAAAGAGTTCGACGACATGATGCGGGAATTGCAGGAGATGGAGCGAGAACATCCTGAATATCAGGATGAAAATTCGCCAACCATGCGCGTAGGAAGCGATTTGAATAAGAATTTCACGCAAGTGACACACAAATATCCAATGCTTTCGTTGGGTAATACCTATTCCGAAGGTGAGGTATCCGACTTTTATGATCGCACTCAAAAAGCCCTGAACGAAGATTTTGAAATCTGTGCCGAACTTAAATATGACGGTACTTCCATCTCGCTGACATACGAAAACGGCAAATTAATACGTGCTGTAACCCGTGGTGACGGTGAAAAAGGCGATGATGTAACAGATAATGTGAAGACAATCCGTACTATCCCCCTTGTTTTGCATGGTGATTATCCCCAATTATTTGAGATCAGAGGGGAAATACTAATGCCGTGGGAAGTCTTTGAGGAACTAAACCGCGAAAAAGAGGCACGCGAAGAACCTCTTTTCGCTAATCCGCGTAATGCTGCATCAGGCACTTTGAAATTACAAAACTCTGCTATAGTTGCTTCCCGCAAACTGGATGCCTACCTTTATTATTTATTAGGAGAAGAACTTCCTTGCGACGGACATTATGAAAACCTGCAGAAAGCTGCACAATGGGGATTCAAAATCTCCGACCATATGAAGAAGTGCCACAGCCTGCAGGAAGTGTTCGATTACATCCATTATTGGGATACAGAACGGAAGAATTTACCTGTAGCCACGGATGGCATTGTTTTGAAAGTAAATAGCCTGAAACAACAGAAAAACCTCGGTTTCACCGCAAAATCTCCTCGTTGGGCCATCGCATACAAGTTCCAGGCAGAGCGTGCATTGACCCGCTTAAACAAGGTGACTTACCAGGTGGGAAGAACCGGAGCAGTAACCCCTGTTGCCAATCTGGATCCGGTACAATTATCGGGTACAATCGTAAAACGTGCCTCTCTGCATAATGCAGATATCATTGAAGGGCTCGACTTGCATGTCGGCGATATGGTTTATGTAGAAAAAGGCGGTGAAATCATACCCAAAATTACCGGAGTAGATAAAGATGCCCGGAGTATGATGGTAGGTGAAAAAGTGAAGTTCATCACTCATTGCCCTGAATGTGGCAGCAAATTAATCCGTTACGAGGGAGAAGCTGCGCATTATTGCCCCAACGAAACGGCTTGTCCGCCTCAGATAAAAGGAAAGATCGAGCATTTCATCAGCCGGAAGGCTATGAACATTGACGGATTAGGCCCGGAAACTGTGGATATGTTCTACCGATTAGGACTCATTAAGGATACGACAGATCTGTACAAGCTGACTGTAGACGATATCAAGAATCTGGACCGTATGGGAGATAAGTCGGCGGAAAATATCGTCAAGGGTATTGCCCAAAGTAGGGAAGTGCCTTTTGAGCGAGCATTGTTCGCCCTAGGTATCCGCTTTGTCGGTGAAACTGTAGCAAAGAAAATAGCTAAGTCCTTCACTGACATAGAAGAACTGGAAAATGCAGATCTTGAAAGATTGATAAATATCGATGAGATCGGTGAGAAAATAGCGCAAAGTATCATTTCCTACTTCGCTAATCCTCTGAATAGAGAATTAATAGAGCGACTGAAAATTGCCGGATTACAGTTTAGCCGAAAGGAAGAAGACCTGAGCGGCTATACCGATAAACTTGTCGGACAGTCTATTGTAATCAGCGGCGTGTTTACCCATCACTCCAGAGACGAATATAAAGATTTGATAGAGAAGAATGGAGGAAAAAATGTAGGTAGCATTTCTGCCAAGACCAGTTTTATCCTGGCAGGAGAAAATATGGGACCCGCTAAATTGGAAAAAGCGCAAAAGCTGGGTGTACAGATAATGAGCGAAGATGAGTTTTTAGCGCTCATTTCGTAACATTTTTCCAGTGAAATCTTTTTTATAGCTTATATTTGCTGTAGAAATCGAAAATATTCGTACTTTTGCGAGTCATTTAATTAGAGATTACTTAAATTTCACTCATGATACAGACTAAATTGAAAGGAATGGGGGTAGCGCTGATTACTCCTTTTAAAGAGGATGAAAGCGTTGATTACGATGCATTGATACGTTTGGTGGACTATCAACTTCAAAACAATACTGATTTTTTGTGTGTGCTGGGCACCACAGCAGAAACTCCGACACTGACGGAAGAAGAAAAAAAGAAAATCAAGAAAATGGTCATCGAACGCGTAAATGGTCGGATACCTATCCTGCTCGGTGTTGGTGGAAATAATACGCGTGCCATTGTGAATACGCTTCAAAACGACGATTTTACCGGAGTAGATGCCATTCTGTCTGTTGTTCCCTATTATAATAAACCTTCTCAGGAAGGTATTTATCAACATTATAAAGCAATTGCAGAGGCTACAGAGCTTCCAATTGTACTCTATAATGTTCCCGGCCGTACCGGTGTAAATATGAAAGCAGAAACCACGCTGCGCATTGCCCGTGACTTCAAAAATGTTATTGCTATCAAAGAAGCCTCCGGTGACATCACTCAAATGGATGATATCATCAAGAATAAACCAGCTAATTTTGACGTTATTTCGGGAGATGATGGTATTACCTTCCCTTTGATTACCTTGGGAGCTGTTGGTATCATATCAGTCATCGGAAATGCATTTCCACGCGAATTTAGCCGCATGGTAAGACTGGCATTGCGAGGAGATTATGCAAATGCATTGACTATCCACCATAAATTTGCCGAGTTATTCAAGCTTCTTTTTGTGGATGGCAATCCGGCAGGCGTAAAAGCAATGTTGAACGTTATGGGAATGATTGAGAATAAACTTCGCCTTCCGCTTGTACCTACCAGAATTACTACTTTTGAAGCCATGCGGAAGATTTTGGATGAGTTAAACATTAAGTGCTAAAAAAAACAAAGATACTTCTTTGTAAAACATCCCCTGAGATAGATTATTTCATCTCAGGGGATGTTTTCTTTCGCCTCACAAGCTGATTTTTACTGTCTCATGAGACGGATGTATTCATCTCAGGAAAGAAATTAATACTTATATCTGCACAAGCACACAGTTATATCTGTATCAACTCACACACATATTTGCATGAGTCTACACAGATATAACCGTTACCCTACGGTGCATAACAAAAAACCTCTGCAAATTACTTTGCAGAGGTTTTTCGTGATCGCGACAGGATTCAAACCTGTAACCGGCTGATCCGTAGTCAGCTACTCTA
>OGKO01000829.1_pt1 | contig 21171 bp, 15 predicted proteins | sample 1572451 | NCBI WGS metagenome assembly OGKO01 (sample SAMEA2582089, study PRJEB24529) | metagenome | biome: Human gut stool | place: China | collected 2011 | reverse complement strand
CGCAGAGTTTGCCCGGATCTCCGGCATTACAAAAATCGTACTGGGGCGCTCCAGCATACATCGCCGCCATTTCTGGAGCGGGCCGTCACTGACCGAAAAATTGACGCTGACTGCGCCTAATCTGGATATTTATATCATCCCGGATGCTTCTGCAGAGAACGGCTACGGTTCAGGACGGAGGCTGTTCGCCCGTCCGCTTCTGCCGTCTGTCCGTGATCTGCTGATCACCGCAGGCATCCTGAGCTGCATCACGCTCATCGGCTTCTTTTTCTTGCAACTGGACTTTGCACGCTATAATATTATTATGCTCTATATGCTGGGGGTGCTGTTCACCGCATTGTGTACCAGCGGCTACACCTGCGGTGTGCTGGGCTCTGTTGCCGGTGTTGCGCTGTACAATTTTTTTCTGACGGAACCGCGCCTGACATTCCATGCGTATGACCCCGGTTATCAGGTTACATTTGCCCTGATGCTGACCTCTGCAATCATTACCTGCGCCCTGACAACACGGCTGAAAGACCATGCAAAAATGTCTGCGCAGGCAGCATTCCGGACAAAAGTGCTGTTTGATACGAATCAGCTTTTACAGAGAGCAAAAAGTGAGGAAGAAATCCTCTCTCAGACAGCGTCCCAGCTGATGAAGCTGCTGAACCGGAACCTGATCGTCTACCCGGAACAAAACGGAGATCTTGGTTCAGAACAGCTTTTTTCGGTTGACGGGGAAGTGCCGTGTAACATCTTTTCTGCACCGGAAGAACGGGATGCGGCAAACTGGACGTTTTCCAACAAAAAGCGTTCCGGCGCAGGCACGGATAGCTACCCGGACGCAAAGGGGCTTTATCTTGCACTTCGGACCGGAGGCGGCGTGTTTGGAGTGATCGGGATCGATCTGTCCGAAAAACCGTTGGATGCCTTTGAAAACAGTGTGCTGCTTTCCATTCTGGGCGAAGGTGCGCTGGCCATCGAAAACCGCAGAAATGCGCTGGAAAAAGAGCAGGCTGCATTGCAGGCAAGGAATGAAGAGCTGCGGGCAAACCTGCTGCGCACGATCTCCCATGACCTGCGCACCCCGCTGACCTCCATTTCCGGCAATGCCAGCAATCTGCTTTCCAACGGAGAAACGCTGGATACAGAGACCCGGAACAAGATCTGCACCGATATTTTTGACGATGCACAATGGCTGATCGGTCTGGTGGAAAATCTGCTTTCCATCACCCGCATTGAGGATGGGCGGATGAATCTCCAGATCTCACCGCAGCTGATGGATGAAATGATCGAAGAAGCACTGCATCATATCAACCGGAAAAGCTGCGAACACACCATCACAACACAGTATGGGGACGAGATCCTCCTGGTCAATGTGGATGCACGGCTGATCATGCAGGTCGTTGTCAATCTGGTGGATAACGCCATCAAATACACCCCCGTGGGCTCGGTCATTCAGATTTCGGCTTACCGGAAAGACCATCAGGTCGTAGTGGAAGTTGCAGATAACGGCCCCGGCATTCCGGATCGCGCAAAAGCACAGGTGTTCGAGATGTTTTATACCGGGCAGAGCCGCATCGCAGACAGCCACCGCAGCCTTGGACTGGGCTTGCCCCTCTGCCGTGCAATCTTGACGGCTCACGGCGGAACATTGACCCTGCGTGACAACATTCCCAATGGCAGTGTTTTTTCCTTTGCATTGCCGCAAAGCGAGGTGAACATTCATGAATAAGCCGTCCATTCTGGTCGTAGAGGATGATGTTCCTGTACGGTGTCTGATCACAACGACCCTGAAGACCCACGGCTATAAATATCTGACTGCTTCCAATGGGGAAACGGCGATCATGATGGCCACCAGCCACAACCCGGACATCATGCTGCTGGATCTTGGACTGCCCGATATAGACGGCATTGAGGTCATCCGCAGCGTCCGCACATGGTCGAACCTGCCCATCATCGTCCTGAGTGCCCGGAGCGAAGATTCCGATAAGATCGAAGCCCTTGACAACGGCGCAGATGATTATCTGACGAAGCCATTTTCCGTAGATGAACTGTTGGCAAGACTGCGTGTGACACAACGTAGATTGAATCTGCTGGCTTCTGACGGCATCAATAGCCCGGTTTTTGTCAATGGTCCTTTGAAGATCGACTTCTCGGCAGGCTGCGTCTGGCTGAGCGAAAATGAATTGCATCTGACCCCCATCGAGTACAAGTTGCTGTGTGTGCTGGCGCATAATGTGGGCAAAGTGCTGACGCATACCTCCCTCACGCAGAAAGTATGGGGCAGTACGCAGGAAAATGACATTGCTTCCTTGCGAGTTTATATGGCATCCCTGCGCAAAAAACTGGAACGATGCCCGAATGCGCCGCATCTGATCCAGACCCATGTTGGTGTCGGATACCGGATGCTGCGCGCAGAAAACGATGAAGCATAGTAAAAAAACAGGGTGCGTCCAACCGGACGCACCCTGCCAAAAGCCACAGACAACAGCGATCTGTACAACAGGGCGTTCCCCGTCGGGAACGCTCTGTTTCTCTTTGCTGGGGGTGTGATGAGCTGGTTCTGCCTGCCCATAGGCAGGCTTGCGTTTGCCACGGCGTTGCCGATGACATCGCCCAAGCCGGAGTTCTGCAGTATATAGCGCAGCACGCCGCCGCAGGCAGTGACCAGCAGGATCATGCCGGTGGGCTCCAGAGACTTGGTCATGATCTTTTCCAGCTGGGCGTTGTTATAGCCGTGACGGGTGCCCAGCAGGTACATAGCGGCGATGGTAGCCACCAGCACGGGGCCCGGCGTGGGAGGGATGAAGGCGTGGCCGACAGCCAGACCGGCTGCGGGTATATCTGCCGGAACTCCTTCTGCACCGAGGCGCAGATATTGCCGCCCCGGTCGAACAGGATGTACCGCGAGCTTGTGGTGCCCTGGTCAAGTGACATGATTTATTTCATGGTGTTCTCCTATTTATGTTTTTATAATGGGTATGTATTCGCTTGTCATCATGTTTATTTAAAGCTAGCAACCAACTAATCGCGTTGCTGCAATTAGTTGTTAATCATTTTTGTCTGAAGAAAATGAGCCGCTGCTTATGCAGCGGCTCATAGGAGTTCTTTTTAGAGCAGAGTAAAGGATGCGGTATTTGCAACTCCCATCATAACTATAATAAGAGTATTGACCATTGCGCCGAGCCATACCTTTCCGGTCTGCTTGAACAAGCCTCTGCTAATATATGCAGCTGCAAACAACTGGAAAATCAGAGGCAGCAAAACCAGAGGACGCAACCAATCTGCCTGCCAGTGTGGAACACCCGTGGTGAACACAGTGCCGTACTGGATAAGGTTGAGCACCACAACGCCCAAAATGTTACCCAAAGCGCAGATAAATATGTTCAGGGATTCCTTCTGCCCGTCAACTCTGGAGCCACTGTTGACGGAAATGGAGTTGGCGGCATAAAAAATGAAGAACAGTGGCCAATACTGGAGAGCTATCACCAGCTTGTCAGGGTTAAATGCACGAATATCCAGAGTCCAAATACGGAAGTCTGTGAGGAAGAAGTAATCAGCAAACTCAACAAATCCGTAGAACGCCGCAAATACGCATACAGCAAGAAGCAGGGTCTTGAAAAATTCTTTTGCCGATATCTTTATACCCCACATTTCGGGCTTTACACCGTTCTTTTTGCCGTGGAACTCATAGGTCAGCCAGAACAGCAATATCCCGACCAAGCCGTTAAACACAGCCCACAGCATAATGAAGTTTGTCGTGGGCTGAGGATAAATGGCGGACGCACCACGTCCCGTTACTACGGGGAAAATATACTGGTCAAGTTTACTGATTGGTATGAACGACAGCCAAGAAATAACCCAACTGAGCACCCAGCTACCCCAGAAAATTGCCTTGCTCTTTCCATCGGCCAAAGCGGGAAGTGCTGCAGGAACAGGATTCTTCAAAGATACAAATACAGGAAGTTCAAGCATGAGAGTTGCAAGAGGAATGATTGCGAAAAAAGCTGCCAAAAGTCCTATGAAGTTGAAAACTTCCTTCGCAAACCATCTCTGATTATTCAGAGGGATGGGGTTATCCATCTGAAAAGCGGTGGTGAAGAACTCAACCATGTGTCCTGCGCTGTTATGGGAAAAATGCTGCCATGGGTGAATCTCGTGGGGATTATAAACCACACGGAGAGTGTCATTGGAAGGATCCCCGTACATCTTGCCGATTTCTATCCCTTCAGTCAACTGCTGCTTCTCGGGGAGTACAGAATTGATTATTATCATTGCCTCGGGCGCATCGTGAAGGTCACCGTTGCCATTTTCACAACGATATGCCCCCTCATCGTAGAAACCGAAGTTTGTACCGAAGTTACAGTGAATTTCGCTCATTGCCTCGGGAGTTGCCGCTCTGATCTGAGAAACTGGGAATGCCGCAGCAATCTTATTTACTGCATCAGCCTTTGCCTGCTCGGCCTCGGTAATCTCTGAGCCACCTTCAGAGTCGGGCTGCTGTGCTTCTTCTAATGCCGCCAAATATTGACGTCCATAATAACGTGCTACGTTCCACGTGATACCGCCGCCCATGGAGTGACCAGTAATGCCGATTTTGTCGGTGTTTACATAGTCAAGCATTGTGGTCGCATACTCTACCAGAGGAATCATTCCCATACCCTCAACTACGGAGGATTCATTATAGGAATACTCTGTTGCACTGGAATCACCGTGATAGTAAGCATCCATAGCAATAACTGCAATGCCTCGACGTGAAAGCTCTATTCCAGTACTGTCCTGCATTTCGTTATTATTGAGGTAGCCATGGCTTGTAATTACCAGTGGCACTTTGTTCTCTGCACTTGCTACCTTGGGGCGGAATAGAGTTCCGGATATCCATTTTCCGTTATCAGTCGGAATGGAAAACTCAGTTACTTCAACCTTGCCAAAGTCTGTTTGCAAAAGCGATGCTCCAATGCAGCTTATAAGAATCAGTATAAGGCAAATGCTCAAAATTTTTGAAGCCCATTTTTTCGCTTTCATTTTCGTTTTCCTTTCTCTTTTTTTTTCTTTTGTAAAATTTGACGAGTTCTCCTCGTCATTCTTGATTTTAAAATATCAGAATTGCACAAAAAAGCAAGGTGTAAACTTACTGCACTTTCGGCCGTTTTTGTTGCGTTTTTTGTCCTTCGCTTGCATTTTGTCTTTTTAATTTGACAATAAAACAACTTCGACAATTTCTTTGTATTGCTTTTGTCGGAAGTAAACAAATGGCAGAACGGACGTACCGTTCTGCCTGAATGCGTTTGGAGGTGGAGTGCCGCCGCTTTTTTGTGACTTTTGCAGTGTTTCATTGCCGGTTGCTCCGCGGGGTGACTTTCTGTTCACACAGAAAGTATGCCCACGGAGTGACCGGTAGTTCGATACTGCAAAAAGTCATATCAAAAAGCGCAGCATCGCTCGGCCGAGCTCCCGCCCCGTTTATTTATACATATGCTGCCTGTATACCGACGGCGTAACTCCCTCCATGCGCTTGAACACAGCGATGAAATTGCTGATGTTTATGTACCCCGCCTCCTCGGCTATCTGCGTAATGCTTTTGTTCGTCTCCCGCAGCAGTTCTTTCGCCAGCGCGACCTTGCGGCGGTTTATGTAGTTCACAAAGCTCTCGCCCGTCTCCCTGTTAAAGGTACGCGAAAAATAGCTTGGGCTGAGGTGGCAGAGGTCTGCCATCTCCTTCATGGAGATGTCGTCTCTCAGATGGTCGTTGATGTATGCTATCGCCGGGTATATCACGCTGCTCGGCTTCACCGGCATCGTCTCCGCCCGCTCAGGCTCACGTGCGCTCATCGGCAGCGAAAGCTCCTGTATCTCCGCCTCACCGGTCAGCTGCTCGGAGTTTGTGCTCATCAGCCACTTGTATGTCTCGTCGCGGTTGCGCGCCTTGACCGCCCTGTCGACCGTATATTTGACTATCGCGTCGATAAGGTCTGCGATCTCGACAATTCGCTCGTACTCCATCTCCGGCAGCTTCTCATATTTCTCCAGCAGGTCCTTGCGCGCCGCATCTTCCTCCACCTGGAACGAGCTTATTTCGTTCACGAGCCTGACGGCCTTCTCCCTGTCCTTGTTCACGAGCCGCACCTGCCCGAACATCACCGCGCCAAGATACTTGTCTCCGACCATTACCGGCACCGCGACGTCGACTATCCCACAGTGGCAGAGATAGATGTACGGCCGCTCCAGCCGCACCGCCTCAAGTCCGGCCAGTGCATCGCAGCGGTAACAGCGCTTGCGCGAAACGGGGTTCTCGCGGATAACGCTGCAAAACTCCGTGCGCCCGCTGTGCTTCGTCATGGGGTTTCCCTTGTAGTCGATGCTGACTATGGCAGTCCCGGTCATTTTCGCGAGCTGATCCTGCATTCTTTCCCACAGCGGAATGTCGAGAACATTTTTCATGTCGTACTGTATTCCGGCCATATGACACGCACCTCTCTCGGTTGAAAATTATCTTTCCAAAATATCATAGCCTGACCCGCTCCCGAAAATCAATATCCAAGCGCAAAATCAGAGCATTGTACAAATTCAGCGTATCTTTTTTGTTGCATTTGCCTCGGTGACAATCAGGTCGATAGATTCCGCACCGATTTGCTGCATTGCAGCTATGCAATCCTGGTTATATAATGTTGTTTCAGCCATCCTAAACAGCCCTTTCCATCGCAGACTTTATGATGGATGTCATCGTGCTGGGAGTGATCCTGTACGGTATTCTGGGTGTGCTGTCGGATCAGCTGGCTTCGCTTCTGGAGCGCAAGCTGCTGGTCTGGCGCAAAGAAGGGAGGGGCTGACCATGGCCGCAACAACTACACCGCGCCTTGCGCTGCGCGGCATCACCAAGCAGTTCGGGGATCATAAGGTGCTGAAAGGCGTAGACCTGACCGTAGCCCCCGGCGAATTTATTGCTATCGTAGGGCGCTCCGGCTGCGGCAAAAGCACCCTGCTGCGCATCAGGATGCAGCCATCGCCCAGATGGGCGCAGAGATAGCGGCCGGTATCGTCCGCAGCAAAGACGATCAGGGTCGCTGCCAGCGCTTCCGGTTCAACGCCCTGCTGTTCGGCAAAGGCGCGCAGTGCCGGTTGGAGAACGGCGCAGATCTTCCGGCGCACGGTGTCGGGGTCGTCCAGCAGCAGGTCGTAAAACTGCTCGTAAAACATCCGGGCAGTCAGGGTGACGATCTGCTGCGCCGCTGCCAGACCATGGGACGCGGTGCTGCATCCATCGCTCAGGCAGACCGCGATACGGTCACGGCTGCGGATGCCGAACAACTGATCCTGATTCTTCTCGCCGTTTTTCAGGTGGAGGCGGCCGGGCTTTGTAAAACTGTAACATTCCATATCCGTGTTGGCTCCTTTCAGCTTAGTCCTCGTTTTCGTCCTTGTCCTCGTCAGCGCTATCGGGCTCTTTAGAGATGTGCAGCAGCTTTTCAAAGAGCTGCTGATCCTCTTCCGAAAGTTCAGGCGCTGCACCGGGCTCTTCCGTCGCTTCCTCGTCCAGCTTTACCGCAAACGGAAAGTGGAACGGCTTGTCCGCGGAACCGTCCTCCTTGGAACTGTCCTCCGATTTCTCCGTCGGATGGATGGAACGCAGGAGCTCTTCCAGAAAACCGTCCACAAGGGAGGAGTCCGGGGCGGACGGCGCGGGCTTTTTCGGCTCCGAGGCATCCGTGAGCAGGCGAAGCAGATCCTTGCAGTGGAGGTCCATCATAGCGCAGGCATACGTCAGTGCACGGGACAGAACCGCGTCCGTGGGGATGCGCTCAACACAGTCGATATAGATATGGAACAGCAGCCGACCGCTCATGGAGTTCAGATGGAAGCAGCCGTTCTTTATCGTGCTGTTAAGGTCCGAGATAAACGCTTTGACCGGAGCGCGGTGAGGGGGATCGATGATCAGCGGAAACTCGGCGTCCAAGAGGATGCAGTCGTCCTCCACACGAAGAGAAAACATGGTGAAAAAGAACGGGGAGAACGCTGCATAAATAGGAAAGTGGAAGCAGCCGGCATCTTCATCGAACATATACTTCATGTGGTTCTTGTCAAGATGCTCCTGAACACGCTGTGCAAGTTCCTGCGAATAGTTGATCTTCATAAGAAATACCTCCGTTTTTTTTGGGGGTTCGGCGGGCGTTTCCCGCTTCAGTGAGTACAGTATAGCGTAAGCGGATACCCTGCCCCCAAAAAATCAGTTTCGTAGTCAACTTGCATAAGAAACTGGTAAAAAGTTGTGCGTATTTGCCATAGAGCCGAAGGCTTGGGTGTGATACACTGAAAAAAACGGCGAACAGGGAGGAATGGAACATTGCGGAAGAAATGGGCGGAAGGGACTGTCCTGTACACACGGGATGGAGCAGAGTACAAAATAACAGCCTCCAACGAAGCGGGCGGGACGGCGATCATTTATTATGCGGAAAAAGCCGGCAGCGGCATCCGCGCCGTGCTGAAGGAGTTTTACCCCCAAGAGTGGGAGCGCCGGAAGGGGGTCCCGGTCGAGCGTGCGTATGTAGACAGCCCGGATGAGGATCAAGGTCTGTTGAGCTGCCATGAAAAGCTTGCCAAGCAGGCAGCGCGGGAAATGAAGATCAGCCAGAAGGTCGCGCGGGAAACCGTTCATGTGTGGCCGGTGCGCGGGATGCTGGAGGTGCAGAGCATCCGGGAGCCGGACGGCACGGTATGGCAGGCAGAGGGCACGCTCCCCTGCTGCATTCTGGAAATGGACAACCTGAACCACAAGGACGGCCTGTGGTTACAGGATATCCTGCGGGAAGCCGGAAAGAAAAAGAGCAAAGAAACCCCTTTGGGCAATCTGCAGCCGAACAGCAAATCGGTGTTGGCGGTGCCGCCGCTGCAAGTGACGCTGATGCTGGTCTGGCGTCTGCTGATCCTGCTTGCAAAGATCCATGAGGCGGGCTACCTGCATGGAGATATCAACTTGGGCAATGTGTTTTTGGCAATGGATGATAAGGGTGCAAACGTTCTGAACGCCATGCTCATTGACTTTGGCAGCGCCCGCGCACTGGTGGACGGGGAAACCGCGCCGCTCGGCGAAGAGTCTGTCATGGCGACCCCGGGCTTTGCCGCCCCGGAGCTGGAGGGCGGCGGTGAGCAGCGCCTGACCCCCAAGGCAGACGTTTACGCAGTGGGCAAGCTGATGCACTGCCTGCTGGATCAGAACATTCTGGAAGCGCTGCGGAAGGGCTGGTATTCGGATCTTGAGGAGGACCTGAAAGCCCCGACGCTCAATGCCAGCGGCATCAACGACCCGCAGCTCACACCGGCGGTGCAGAAAAGTCTGGATCAGATCCTTTCCGGCGCGGCAGAAATAAAGCCGGAAAAGCGCAGCTCCGTGCAGGAAATGATGGAACAGATCATGCAGCTGTACCGCAAGATCGAGCCGCCCGCTTGGCAGATGAGTCTTGGCCTTTTGCAGCTGAACGGCGACGAGGTGCTGGGGCGCGATAAAGATATCAAAAGAATCGAAGCAAAGCTGTGGGCCGAGGGAAAACTGGTGCTGCACGGTTTTTCCGGCATCGGCAAAACCAAGCTGGTAACGCTGCTGGGGCACAAATGGCAGAGGAACTATCCCTGTTCGCAGGTGTACTATGCCTTTTACCCGGGCAGCATGACCGGCCTTGCGGTGGATACGCTGGCGCGGAATATGTCCACGGTGGCATTTACCGAGCAGAAGGACGGAAAGGAAGTCCCCCGCCCTGTGGCTGGGATCATTGATGATATGTTCCGGGAACTGAATGCCCACATGCACGAAAACGACCTGCTGATCATCGACAATGTGGATGACGACACACAAGAGTACTGGGATTCTGTGGTGCACGAGGAAACGGTGCAGGGACAGACCGATCTTTTTACCCGTCTGTGCCAGCTGAATTGCAAGGTGCTGTTCGTGACCCGTCTGGATGTGTCGAATGTCACCGGGATCGTTCCTTTCGAGGTGGACAGGCTGGAATTGGAGCCGCTGCGCGCGATCCTGCGCGAAAACAGCAAAGATGCCAAGGGGCGCAGTGATGCGCAAAAGCGCAGTGACGAAGAACTGGACAGGCTTATTGCGTTGGTAGACCGCCACACCATGACGGTGGATATGATCGCCCGCACCATGCGGGAGAGCCGACTGACCGTCCCGGAGATCTACAAGGAGTTGAGCTGTGACGGCTATGACTCGGGCGCCTTTGTGGAGATCAGCGGTCAGAAGGACACCGACTATTCAAAAAACCGGATCGAGGGGCATCTGATCCGACTGTTCCGTCTGGCAAATTTTAATGAGCGGGAGCAGGATATGCTGCGCTATGCGCAGCTCATCGGCGAGAACAGCGGCATGTACGAAACGCTGTTTCTCTCCTGCTGCCCGCATGAATCGAAAGACGAAAACACCAAGAACCTTGAGGCGCTGAATCATCTGCTCCGGCTGGGATATGTGCAGCAGAAAACGGAAAAGGATTCAGAAGAAGTTATTTTAAACCTGCATACGCTGGTGCGGGTGGTGGCAAAAAAGGTACTGCCTGTTACGCCGGAAATGTGTGAGATGTTTTTACAGCCGATGGAAGAGTATTGTTATGGCTGGAAATATTCTATTCTGGAAAAGTGGAATTTGCCGGAAGGATGCGATAGGCGGTATACCGATACGATTGTTTCCGAGAGTTTTTTGTCAGCATGTGACGGTTTGAAATCAGATGATTTTTTAAATGCATACTGGAAGAGCTGTGCAGGACGCACACTCTATAATTGGATGTGTTCCAAAAAAGAAAAAGAAAAAATAATTTCTTGCGGTGTTGAAGCGATTATATTTTTTGACAGAAATCGCAAACTTTTTCAAGGAGCAACATCGAAGGCTTTTCCATATGCTGCAAGGTTCTGCGATAATTTGTTTTTCTTGGCAGATAGGTTCTTTTTACACGGAGATAAAAAGAGTCCTATGGAAGAGGCTGAAAGATGTTTGCAGTATGGAAAGTTGTCTGTTACCCTTTATGCAAAAACCAGACCTTTGGATGACGAACTGATGACAAAACTATGTTACGATTATTTTCGTGGATGGTCTGGCTGTTATGTATCAATGAATACCGAAGCAGTGGTGCATCACGCACAAATGCTACTGGATGCACAAAGCCTTTGCCATTGTGCCGGTAGCCTTATTATTGTAAATTTTAAGCTGGCAGATAGCTATGACAAACTGGGACAGATGGAAAAAGCGGAGCCATACTATCAAACCTGTTTTGACCTTCTGGAAGAATTGTCCGGTGAAGGAAAAAGTAGTACTGTAGAGGCAGAGGGGTTGAAACAATACTGCGTCTTTTTGGAAAAATCCCACCGCTATCAGGAGGCTTTGAATTATAACCTCCGATTGGAAAAATCGGCTCCATATATTGGTCTGCGTCCGCTTCAGGAGCAGCGGCTCGGCCTTTACTATTTTCTGAGGATGTATGATGAACTCATTGTGCTGGATGACCAGTTGGGGAATCCGGTTTGGTTTCAGCCTTATCGTCCGCGTGTTTATGCTGCTGCTATCCGTGCGGCAAAAGAAGATGGCAATATGAAAAGAATGTACGAATTGAAAGGTAGGCGCTATGCGGTATATTCTAAGATTTATTCCTGATTCAATCCTCTGACCACACAAAGCCGCCCCGCAGTGGGATGATTCCGGCTGCGGGGCGGATGTTTTGGTTTTATGTCTCAGCAAGCTTTAACTACCGTCTGGCACAAGACTTTTTCAAACACCTGACCCAGCGTATCCGCAAACAGGATCTCCATACCCTGTGCATCGGCCTGCTCCTTGAGCTCCGGCGGCAGGTCGTCACGGTTCTCGCCGGGCAGAAAAAGCAGTTTGCAGTCGGCGGCAAGGGCGGCTTCGGTCTTTTCCGGGATGCCGCCGACCTTTCCGACACTGCCCAGAAGATCGACCGTGCCGGTCAGGGCAAAGGTGCGGGGAACGGGCGTTCCGGTCAGCAGGCTGGCCAGCGCCAGCGCAATGGCGCAGCCGCCGGAGGCGCCGTTCTTGGGCGCATCGCCGCAGAAATGGATGTGCACGCCCTTGCCCTCCGGCAGCGTTTTGCCGGTCAGCTGTTCGGCGGCGGTCAGGGCGGTCTGCACGCTCTCCCGCAGAGCGTCCTGTGCAAAGCCGGTGATGGTAATGCCGGGGCGTTCCGTCAGAACGGCCTGTACGGCATCGCGCGAGCCGAAGCTCACACCGGCAGAGCTGCGCATGACTGCCAGCGTACTTACAAGCCCGGTCGTATCCTCCGGGAGGTGCGCCGGGTAGTGGTTCAATGCGGCGGGCGGGGCACCAAGCACGGTCTCCAGCAGCGCTTCGTTTACCGTCAGTTCCTTTTCCTGTGCCCGGTACAGGGTCAGGGTCTCGCACAGGCGGTTCAGCATGCTTTCCATGTCACGGCAGCCGGGTGCGCGGCAGTAGCGGCGCACCAAAAGGTCTGTGACGTTTTCCGGGAACAGCGCATCGGGCAGGCCGTATTTTTTCAGCGCGGCGGGGAGCATGGCCTGCTGTGCAATGGCCTTTTTCTCGGCCAGCGTATAGCCGTACATCGGCATCAGGTCGCAGCGGTCCCGGAGAATGGGCGAGACCTTTTCCAGATTGTTTGCGGTCAGAACAGGAACCAGCTGGTGCAGGTCGATATCGCAGTCCAGATGCTTTTCGTAAAAACTGCGGTGGCCGTCCAGCAGGTCCAGCAGGGCAAACTGGGATTCTGCCGGCAGCTTGTCCACCTCATCCAGCAAAAGAACGGCACGGGTGCTGCCTGCGCGCTTGAGCGCCTGCGCAATGACACCGGCGCAGCTGTTGTTGTAAACGATGCTGGTGCCTTTCAGGTCGGCGGGCTGAAGCCCGGCGCAGCTGATCTTCTCGAACGGAAGGTTCAGGGACTGGGCAAATACACGGCAGAAGTGCGTCTTACCCGTACCGGCGGGGCCGACAAAAAGCAGCGGACGGCCTGCCTCGTTGGAGGCTTCCATACCGGCAAGCCGGGCGCGCATCGTGTCCTTTACATTGTCCAGACCGATGATCTGCTTCACACCGCATTCAAAGGAGGGCAGGTCGAACCGGAAGGGCAGCTGAGAGCGCTGGAAGCGTGCAATGTAGGAAAAGCGCTCCATGGCATCGGAACGATTGGTGCTGCTGCGCTCCGAGAAAGAGCCGCGGTTCTCGTTGATGGTCTGCATCAGCGCCTGACCGACCTTGCGCATACTGTCGGAATAGACCCCCTGACGGAATGCCAGCACGTTCTTCTCGTATTCGCTCAGCTGTGCCGCGCCAAGGAATTTTTCAGCGGCAGGGATCGTGATGGGCAGCGCCGGGTCGGGCGCGTTGGAGGCGGCATGGAAAAGCCGCTCCACACTGGTTTTCAGGTTCGTCATGCCCTCGTCCGGGCAGTAATGATCCAGCAGCCAGGGAAGGACGTCCGGCTCCAGAACAAGGCCGCTGCGCGTGTTGAGGGTGTCGAACAGTGCCTTGCCGAATGCGAGACGCTCCTCCCGCGTGGGCGCGGGCATGGCGATCACCGCGTCAAAGGCACTGATCAGGTCGGCGGGCAGCGAAGCGGTGCTTTCGGCTTCGGCGATGATGTTGGCGTTTACATGTACGGAGGTGCCAAGGTAAAGGTCGTGCACGGTATGCTCACGCACCAGCTGGATCAGCGCAGGGAACGGGTTGCCGTTCTGCCCGCCGAACGTAATGCGGTCTACCCCGGTAAACTGCAAAAGATCCGCCTGATCAAGCGCCGCATCCGCCAACATGCCATAGGTGGAATTGTTGTACCCGGATTCCTCTCCCGCCAGCGCGACGGGGGAGCTGATGGAACCGCAGTCGATGCGCCGCGGCTTGTAGTGTGCGGCGAGGATGTCGCCAAGCAGGGTCTTGCCGATGCCGGAGGGGCCGACCAGCAGCACACGGAAAGGAACGGCAGTGCGGTTGGTGCGGCTTACCAGATCCAGCAGGGTCTGCTTGGCGGGTCCACAACCGGTCACCTGTTCCATTTCGGTGCGCAGCGCCTCGATATCGACCTGACGAAGGATGTGAGGCTTCTGGCACTGCCCCAGAAGGATCAGGGCGCGGCGGATCTTGTCCGTGCCGCAGCTGTCCAGAATGGTCCGAACGTCGGAGGGATACAAAAACGCATTCAGCTGATAAAATTCATTCAGCGCCATGACGTTCAGGTGAAAAAGCGGGTCGTCCAGTGCGTCCTTTTTGCAGTCGGACTGAAGATACGACAGGTGCATGGTCAGATGACGCCGCATGGCAGGGGTCATTTTCGAGAAATTTTCGGACATTTTATCGTGGCTTTTTTCGAGATCGGGCATAAAGCAGCCTCCTTTTGAATGGTCTGGGATCACGAGCGTTCCTTGGGAACGATACCAGATTAGCATACAAAAGAGATGCTGCCCGAAAAAATGTCGGAAGGCTTTTAGGTTATTTGAGATTTTTGAGACCGGATATAAAAGATGTGCTATAATAAGGGCAGTTGAATGGGGAGACTATACCCTTCAGCCAGAAATTCAGAGGAGGTCAACAAAATGGAAGACAACATGATGCCCCAAACGCGCGAATCGGAGCGGCAGCTGAACGAGTGGATCGAACAGACGCGGGATAACGAAAACGCGGTGCTGATGAATGCAGAAAATCTGCTGGAAACGCTGACGGATTGGAGAACGGTGATGACGCCCGGCTTCTGCGTCTGCCGCGCATTGCAGACCCATTATCCTGAAATTTTGGAAGGTCTGGACTGCCCGGATCTCAAGCAGCTGGACCATTCGAGGGGATGGTCGGCAGCGGTCCGCCGTCAAGTTGCCCAGCGGCTGGAAGAAGCGCCGAATATTGGCCCTCTGCATGATGCGGCATGGGTCACGGTGCTGAACCGCGGCTATACGGAAAGCCGTGTTGGCTCGAAGAGCGAAATCTACAAAATGGCGACGATTTTTCACCTGACGGATGAAGAGGTCGACCGGCTGTTCATGCTCTACAACCAGAACTGGAACCCGCATAATCTGCTGGACGCTGTATTTCTGGCAATGCGCAGGCACTACCGCGACAACCTTACATGGCGGGATATGATGGAGGTGCTCAAGGGCTTTCTGCGCCAGACCAATGGCACCCGGAACGCTGCTGCGGGCACGGAGAGCGGCGGCACGCAGGCGCTCCTCCGCATGGTCGATACCGTCCCGGATACGGAGGAGGGCCGGGCTGGTGATAGTGCCTTCAATGCAAAGCTGGTAAAAGAACTGGTGAAGAATGCCGACTCGCTTGACCAGGCGACGCTTATGGATGCGGACGGAACGGACCCGCTGTCCGGGCATTATACCAGCAATTACACGCGGGAGTACACGCGCACGGCAAGCTTGGCGCTCAAGGGGCTGCTGCAGGCACTGGTGATCCTCTTCCCGAAAGTCCCTCCGTATGTGCTGACGAAGGATGGCTTGCCGGAGGAACTTGCCGCGCTGTTTAATGAGATGTATGCCTATGTGGGCACCCGTGTGAATGACAACAACGAGGAGCACATGGAACGGGAAGGTGCTGCAATGGAGGAAAAGCTCCGGGCGTATCTGAATAGACGCTTGCGGTCTCTCCCGAATGTGGTGAGCCAGACGCTGAGACCGCTGCATGGCGCAGAACCCACGAACCGGGTACTGGATCATGACGGCATCCTGCTGTTGGGCTGGTTTATGATCCTTGCGGCCAGATTCAACGAAGAAAGCTGGGAAAAGCTGGTCGAATATGAAAAGGAGCATGAGGAGGACCCGGACGCAGACCTGTTCACGATGAAGTCTGGAAGGCTCCTCCGGGAGATCGCAAAGATCGACAGCAGCAGCGATCCGAAGGAACAGACGGAGCACATGGTCAAGGCACTCAACGACCTGCTGAGTATTTTCGAGCAAGCAGGTCTGAAGGGTATCGGCCGGGTCTATCTGGCGCGCATGATGGATCGCCTGATCGTAGCAACGATGCTTTATGCAAGCACACGCAATGACGTTTCCAAGAACATGGATCTTGTGGAAGCACTGCTTCATCCTGAGACCTGCTGATAGGTCTGCCGTGGTCACACCCCGGCGAAAGATACTGTTCCATCTCCCCTCTCGGCACCATCCGGGCACCGATGGGACTGAAGATCTACCGTAACTTTGCACAAGATACAACCAAGGCACGGAAAAGGCCGGACCCATTCAAAGGGGTCCGGCCTTTTCTGCATACACGCGAAGAAAAACAGGCGCAGCGGTAAGCCTACTGCATCCGGTGCTGTGTGCGGTATTCGGCGGGGGTGATGCCGTACAGGCGGCGGAAGGTTTTCAGGAAGCTGCTGTAATCCGGGAAGCCGCTCTCGGTGCAGGCGTTCAGGACGGAAACGCCCTCTTCCAGCGCCTTGCGGCAGTGCTGCATCCGCAGATAGGTCAAGTAATTGTGGATGCTCTCCATGGTGCACTCCTTGAATGCGCGGGAAAGGTGCTCCCGGCTGGCATAAAGTTCCTGCGCCAGCTGCGCGGTGGTCAGGGTCGGGTCCTGATAATGGGCCTGCAGGTAGGCCACAGCGCGCGCGACCAGTACACTGGTGCTGCTGGGGGCAGCGGTCTGTCCGCTGCCGGTGGCCTGCGTGATGAGCAACAGCATCTCAGCGACCTGCGCCTCAAAAACGATATCCCGGATGGAGTCCGGCAGCTCCTGACTTTGCGCCATGCGGATGAAAAGCCCCTTGAAATCCCACTTGCGGCAGGCCTCGCTGTCCAGCACGGTGAGCTCGTGCATCCAGTCTGCATTTTTTAGATTCACGCGGCGGCGGGTGGCCTGCCAGAGGGCATCGTCGATCTGGATGACCAGACGATCCGACTGGACATCGTCAATATTGAAGTTGCCGGAGTGGTAGATCTGAGAGGGAAAGTAGACCAGCTCCCCCACATGGACCAGATACACGCTGCCGTCCACCGAGTAGCGCACCGTGCTGCCGCCGATGGGAAGCACCAGCTCGTGGTACGGGTGGGAGTGCACCACAGACTGCTTGTTTTCCCAGTTCGTGTACCATGCGACCAGAAGCCGGGTGTTGCTCAGCCCCATCCGCGCCTGCGCTTCCGTAAGGACATTATCGATATAATGTGTGACCCGGTCGATGCCCATAGCCGCTCCTGCTCCTTGTTAAAAAAATAAGAATCATTCTTTTACGTCCTTTTTTGCCCTAGTATATCAGTACATATCACATTTTGCAACATTTAAATCACAAAATCTGCGGAAAATCCATGTGTTTTTTAGTATGATAAGGGTGCAAGGAGACGAGATTGACCAAATACACAAAAATGTTTCAACGTTTTTGTGCTTATCGACAAATGCACCGGTCGCATTTCGTGACCGCCTGAAAGGAGTCCGTCCATGCAGACCTCAAAGAATCATTTTGAAGCCAAGGTGGTCTTTAATGATGAGACCATCCGCCGGATGTTCCGCACAGAGTTCTACACCTACGAGGGGATGCGGCATCTGCTGTGGCTTGCAGCGGCCTTTGTGCTGGTGATGGCGGCGCTGTTCACCGCCATCCCTACCGTTGTCAAGGTGCTCTGCCTGCTGGTGGGTTGTGCCATGTTCGCCATGCCGGACTTTTTGAGCCGGGTGGCGGCAGAGGGGGTCATCATGCAGCGGGGCGGCGCGGAAACCACCGTGAGCTGCCGGGTCAACGATAACGGCGTGGACGTGGAAAACGGTGCGCACATCCCCTTTGCAAAGATCGACCGGCTGGTGGAGGATGACCAGTATTTCTACATCTTCCAGAGCCGTCAGATGGCAGTCATGATCCCCAAGGGAAGCCTGCTGCCCGCAAACCCGGAGCGGTTCGCAAAGGTGCTTGCCAAGGAGACCGGCAAGGACTGGCAGCGCTCCAAGAGCCTGTGGGGGCTCAACCTGAAAGACCTGATCCAGATGGGAAAGGACCGCTTTCAGCGCAGCGCATCCTGAGCGCTGCACCGCTACTATGTTGTTTCACAGCCGGTTGGCTGTGATCGTGGGACACGATAAAACAAGATAAGGAAGGAAAAACACTATGAAAATCACTCGCAGACAGTTCGTACAGGTCATGGCAGTTGCTGGTGCATCTGCCCTGCTCACCGCTTGCGGCGGTTCTTCGGGCAGCACTGCCGGTTCCGGCGCAGCTGCTGCCACCGGCGGCAGCTTCAACCTGAAGCTGGGCCACAATCTGGCCGAGGATCACGCTGTGCACATCCAGTTGACCAGCTTTGCAGAGCAGGTCAAGGAAAAGACCGGCGGCAGCATCAACATCCAGATCATCCCCAACGGCACCCTGGGCAGCGAGGCTGACATGATCTCCCAGATCCAGGCAGGCGCACTGGATATGGCAAAGGTCTCCGCTTCCACGCTGGGCAACTTCAGCGAGAAGTACAACGCCTTCTCCGTGCCTTATGTGTTCAACGATCAGACTCACTACTACAGCTACATGGACAGCGACTCCGCAAAGGCTGTCTTTGAGTCCACCGACGATCAGGGCTTCCGCGGCCTGACCTGGCTGGATTCCGGCGCACGTTCCTTCTACACCAAGGCTACCGCCATCCGCACCCCGGCTGACCTGAAGGGCCTGAAGATCCGCACCATGGACAGCCAGATGGCTATCGACATGATGAACTGCCTGGGCGGCTCCGCTACCGTTATGGGTTACAGCGATATCTACACCGGTATGCAGCAGGGCGTCATCGACGGTGCCGAGAACAACGTCACCGCACTGCGCGACCATGGCGACGTGACCAAGTACTACTGCTTCGACGAGCACACCCGCATCCCCGATATGGTGGTCATCGCTTCCAGCGTGTGGAACAAGTTCTCCGATGAGCAGAAGTCCATCGTGGCCGAGTGCGCCAAGACCGCTACCGAGGAGTACAAGGACGCTTGGAAGAAGTTCGAGGACGAGGTTCTGGACAAGGCTGTGAACCAGAACGGCGTCGAGCTGGTCAAGGATGTGGACATCGCCGCATTCCAGGCCGCTGTGCAGCCCATCTACGAGAACCTCAAGACCTCTAACCCCACCACCTACGCGGTCGTGGAAGAGATCCGCGCAATGGCCTAAACGCCAACGCATTGCTTTCCATCCTTATCTCCCAAGCTGCGGGCAGCGCACGGTGCTGCCCGCAGCTGCGCGGGAGGGAATGAGTTCAAGGAGATGATCTTGTGAAAAAACTGGATAAAATTCTGGATAATGTCATGCGCTTCCTCATGGCAGTGGCAATGTTCGCCCTGCTGGCAGGCGGCACCTGGCAGATCTTTACCCGCTGGATCCTGCGCAACCCCTCCACTGTGACGGACGAGTTTCTGCGCTACGTCCTGATCTGGGCCTCCATGATCGGTTCCGCCTACTGCTTCTACAAGGATAAGCATCTGGCACTGGATCTGGTCAAGGGCCGCGCAAAGGGTGCGTTCAACGTTGTGCTCAGCGTGTTCATCGAGGCCGCCATCGTGTTCTTTGTGGGCTACGTCTTTGTTTACGGCGGCTGGAAGCTGACTGCAAACGCCACCAACGTTTCCTCGGTCATGCGCATCCCCTTCAAGTTCCTGTATTCCATCCTGCCGATCTCCGGCGTGTTCATCATTCTGGCCCGCGTGCTGAAGTATGTTCAGCTCTTCGCGGAGCGTAAGGAAAAGAAAGGAGAAAACGCATAATGGTTGCACAGGCTACGTTACTGCTGTTCGGTTCCTTCTTTGTCATGCTGCTGGCCGGTGTGCCCATCTCGGCAGGCATCGGCATTGCATCCATCTTCACGGCACTGTTCAGCATGGACCCCGCAATTTTTGCCCTGACCGCTGCACAGCGCTGCTTCTCGGGCATTGACTCCTTCTCTCTGCTGGCGCTGCCCTTCTTCTCTCTGGGCGGCAACATCATGAACAAGGGCGGCATTGCAAAGCGCCTTGTCCGTCTGGCACGTCTGGCTGTGGGCAAGATGCCCGGCTATCTGGCTGCCACCAACGTTCTGGCCAATATGTTCTTCGGTGCCGTTTCCGGCTCCTCCGTGGCAGCTACTTCTGCCATGGGCTCCATCATGGCTCCGCTGGAGCTGGATGAGGGCTACGACCCCAACTACTCCGCAGCCGTCAACATCTGCTCTGCCCCCACCGGCATCCTGATCCCCCCGTCCGGCCCGCTGATCCTTTACTCCATCACCGCCGGCGGCGTTTCTGTGGCTGCTCTGTTCATGGGCGGCTACCTGCCCGGCATCCTGATGGGTCTGTGCGTGGCTGGTCTGGCTGTGTTCATCGCCGTCAAGAAGGGCTATAAGTCCTCCGACGTCAAGGACCCCGACCCCGCCATCAAGATCATCATTGATGCAGTGCCCTCTCTGCTGGCCGTCATCATCGTCATGGGCGGCATTCTGGCAGGCTTCTTCACCGCCACCGAGGCCGGTGTGGTGCTTTGCCTGTACTGCGGTCTGCTGTCCATCCTGTACAAGGAGATGACCTTCAAGAGCTTCTATAATCTGCTGGCAGACACCATGGAGAGCAGCGCCACCATCCTGTTCCTGATCGCCGCTTCCTCCATCATGTCCTACGTCATGAGCTACTCCGGCATCCCTGCCGCCATCAGCAACGCGCTGATGAGCATTTCCAACAACCGCTACGTCATCCTGCTGGTCATGAACGTGTTCCTGCTGGTCATGGGTATGTTCCTGGATCTGACCCCCGCAGTTCTGATCTTCACTCCCATCTTCCTGCCCATCACCCGCAGCATCGGCATGAGCGATGTGCAGTTCGGCATCATGCTCATCATGAACCTGGGCATCGGCTCGGTCACCCCGCCGGTCGGTTCCTGCCTGTTCGTGGGCTGCGGTGTCGGCAAGGTCAAGATCGAAGGCGTTACCAAGTATATCGTGCCGCTGTTCACCGCCATGGTCGTGGCACTGTTCCTTGTCACCTTCATCCCTGCCATTTCGCTGTGCGTCCCGTACCTGTGCGGTCTGGTGCCCAGCCTTGGCTGGACGTTCTAAGCCCTGACTGTTCCGGGTAAAGCAACGAAAATGTTGCCCCCATTTCTCTGAAGATATCCTGCATCTGAGGGGGAATGGGGGCATTTTTTTATCAAGAATCAACTGAGAGGAGTAAAAACTATGGAGATCTGCTCCCGTTTTACCGGCATGGAGCGCAAAGACGGCGCTTTCCTG
>OGKO01000818.1_pt1 | contig 21318 bp, 19 predicted proteins | sample 1572451 | NCBI WGS metagenome assembly OGKO01 (sample SAMEA2582089, study PRJEB24529) | metagenome | biome: Human gut stool | place: China | collected 2011 | reverse complement strand
AAAGCAACAGTCGCTCCAATGGTTCGTTCATGCGCACCCCCTCATTCATCCAGCGCACCTCTGCCGCCATAAATCCCTTCTCCCCATGCAATTCCAGAAGTTCTTTCTCCGTCTCCCTCCATGCATTTTCTACAGAATATCCTGCCAGCAGCGCCGCCGATGCAGACTGCATGGCATCCTTGAACTCCATGAGCAGCTGTTCCTTTCTCTTTTCCTTTTGCAGAGCGCAATACTTTTTCACGCATACCAGGTACGCTGCCGGAAACAGCAGCATTCCCCACACAGACCGGTAAAACAGCCACGCTGCCATTCCTGCCGCTCCTGCTCCCACTGCCGCACAAGCCAGTTTCTCCACAAAACCTGCCCGGTATTTTCTATAGTCCACTGCTCCCCTCCTTCTCCGGGTTCATTCCTGCACGCTCACATTTTTCGGTATGCATCAGCCGGCCGGTTCTCATCAGGGTTCCCCTCACATGCCTTGCCTCCTCCCCGGACTCTTCATACCTGAACAATTCATGGAGCATAACCTCGCCCTGCTCCATTCCTGCTATTTCCACTATTTTTAATACCTTACGGCTTTTATCCCGCAGCCTTCCCAGATGGATCAGGATATCGATCCCCGATGCAATCTGACTGCGTATCGCGGGAAGCGGCAGTTCCATGCCCATCAGAACCATCGTCTCCAATCTGCTTAACATATCCTTGCACGAGTTGGCGTGCCCGGTCGAGAGACTTCCGTCATGCCCGGTATTCATTGCCTGCAATACATCCAGCGCCTCCGCGCCTCTGCACTCCCCAACGATAATGCGCTCGGGGCGCATGCGAAGCGCCGTCCGGATCAGATCGCGGATCGTGATCGGCGTAACGCCTTCTGTATTGGCATTGCGCGTCTCAAGCCGCACCAGATTCGGCTTGTCCAAAAGCTGTAGTTCCGCTGAATCTTCGACTGTAATGATACGTTCCTCGCGGGGAATATACTGGGAAAGTGCATTCAAAAAGGTAGTCTTTCCGGAACCGGTTCCCCCGGAAATGAAAATATTGTAGCCGCACCGCACCAGTATTTTCAGTAGATCTGCCGCTTCCTGTGAGATGCTTCCCATCCGGATGAGATCCTCCATACCGATCGGATTTTCCGGAAACTTTCGGATCGTAACGACCGACCCGTCGATTGCTACCGGCTCCAGCACAATATTGACGCGGGAACCATCCGCCAGACGGGTATCGACAATCGGAGATGCCTCATTCACCATACGGTTGCTGTATCCTGCCATCTGCTGGATCACATCATTTAACTTTTCTTTGGAGGAAAACCCGTACTCCGCTTTGTACAGCCGTCCCGCTTTCTCGTAGAAGATATGTTCTGCACCGTTTACCATGATCTCCGTGATCGTCGGATCTTCCAGCAGTTCCTGCAGTACATCCAGCTTGCGCAGGGAATAAAACAGAGTCTGTACCACAGCTTCCCGCTCCCCCAGCGTAAGCATCCTCTCTCTGGCAAAGTCCCTTACCTGTGCTTCGATCAGCTGATATACCTCCTCGTCCTCCACCGTCCGCGTCAGGTCGATCTGCTCCATGATCTGTCTGCGCAGCCGTTCTATCTCTTCTCCCGCAATCTGCATTGCGCATCCCCCTGTCCCGGTCTTATTCTTCCTGTCCACCGATATGGTTCCGGACATAGTCCCCAAATTCACTCCACAAAAACTGACGGTACACATCCATTCCCGCACGTATCTTTCCTGCGGAAAACGGGAGCCTTATCACCTGCATCCGGTCTGCAATGTCCGCCGCCGGCTCTCTTTCCAGGTATCTGCGGAAATGTTCCATCCGGCAGTCGTAGTAAAAGCCGCTCTTCATCGGACAATAAATACTGGTGCAAAGCCCCAGAAAGGATAGAAAATCCCTTAACCCCTGACCAAAATCCAACAGGAGGACCTCATATGACATCTGCTTCTCCAGAAAGGAGATCAGTTCCTGCAGATCCCCCGCGGTCATCTCCCCCAGATCCTCCGGATTATCAAACGGCTCTACATAGTGCATCCACTCGGTCTCATGAATCCCTCTGCCAAGCGTTTCCGCCGTAAGGCGCTGCCTGCGCAATGCGAGAATCACCTCGCCCAGATCACATTCTCCCGGAACGCCAAGCAGCTCCAGCATCCCTGAATGTTCCATCAGATTCACATATAATACCTTCTTCTCCGTCGACAGCTTCTGTGCGAGAACCATCGAAAACGGCATCTGCATTTCATGACAGATCGGAGAGTAAACACCAATTACCTCCATTCCCGTTCCGACATTCTCCATCCTTCTGCTGCCGGCTCCCGTCAGAGTCATCACCTGCACCTCATGCAGAATGACCTCCATGGACTGATAACGGCAGATTCCACGGCAGCTTTCCGGCACGGAACCGTACGTTACCGGTTCCGCAACCGCATCTGCCATCGTCTCCTGCAAGACCAGCACCGGAATATCGTATCCCGCCAGTCTCTCCGCCATCTCTTCAAATCCGGTCCCGCATATCGCAAGATCCGGCTTCTTTTCCTCCAACGCTTCCAAAAGCTTCTCCGGTATCGAAAATGCGGATACTGCATATTCTTCCGCCTTGCGTTCCACCAGGTATGTGACAAATCTGTCCCGGTATTCCCGGTCTGTATCACAGACTGCCACCGCAATTTTATTCAATGGCACACCCCCAGACTACAATAAAATATCCAATTAAAATCATCGCTGAAAAATGAATCAGTGTTCTCTGATTCCCGAATATTCCCGCCATTCGCTTCTGATACAGCAGCTTCCCCAGTCCAATTACTGCTGCCGTCACAAATGCCGCCAGTATGACATATAACAACTGTCTCATTGAAAGAAATCCACCAGCTACGGAAAATAACTTGATATCTCCTGCGCCAATTACACGCAGTTGAAATAAAAGAAACAATAAGATAACCGGAATAGAAATGTTCACCAGGAAATGAACAATGCCCGCACCGCCTTCCCCCAGAATGCGCAGTGCAAGTCCCATCATAAGTCCGGAAGCAATCAGCCGGTTACTGATCCGCATCTCCCGGAAGTCCGCTGCGACCGCAAATACAAGTACCGTCAGCAGCGTCAGTGTCATAAGTTCCCCAACTCACCACCCCTTCGTTCATTTGTAAATCGGATTATAGCAATTCATTTTTGCTTTGTCTATAGGTTTTTCGCATTTTATTTACATTTGTAAGATTCTCACAAAATTTTGAGCAGCAAAATTCCATAAAGAAGCGCAACCCCGCTAAAACCAAGGCTTCCGGTTGTCAAAAGGGTCACCGGATTGATGCCGACGGCAAGCATGATTCCCTGCTGTGCGAGCCATTTGTTCACACATGCGATGGCGCAGACACCCAAGACCGCGCGCACCAGAAAATTCAATGCAAACCTTGCCCGATTTTTTAATATCATAATTCCAAGGACCAGCACACAGCTTCCCGCAATGATCCAGAATGATGTCAGCGACATTTCCTGCATGGCGTTTCCTCCACACTTTTTTCTATATCTATGAATGTCCGCGTCCGTTTATGCCAGTTTGTCTGTTCCTGCGGACGGACAGATTTTTACCGTTTTTTGTATAGAATGGGATTTATTTGCTTATACTTTGAATAAGATAGAAGGAACAACACTGCCGCAGACTTCGGCAGAACCCATAGATCTGGAGGAACTATGCTGCGTTTTTTTCAACCTGAAAAAACGAATGATAATCATTATACGCTGCTGATAAACGATCTGCACCAGACGGCACAGGATCTGCAGGACGCCTACCGCAATCTGGAAAACGTCATCGATCCGGATCTGATCGACTGTTACATTTATGAATTAAATTCCGTGCAGATGCGCTACAAATTTCTTCTTACAAGCATCCGCAACTATGAGCTGCGCACACAAAAAAATCCAGAGGATTTTTATACCAAAAATCCTCTGGAACTATCGGAATCCTGACAAGTCTCCACCAGATTGTCACGTCCGTAAGTATACCCGGCATACACCTGCTGCGTATTTTTCATAAGCGGCTCCGAATGATCCTGCTCGGCCGCATGCAAAAAGCCGTCATAGAGCTTTTTCATGAGGCGGCAGGCATCCTCGGCATCTGCCAGATCTCTCTTGTAGAGAGACTTTGCGATCGAATCTCTGCAGAACACATAGATACTGTAGAGATTCTTCGCCATGTCATAGGAGAAATTGAGCGCCGATATCAGTTCATCGATCGCGCGCTGCGCTCTCCGCAATGCTTCTTTGTAGGCATCCCAGTCGGCTGCATCGTATGCCGCCCTGGCATCATCCAGATATGTGAAAAAAATATCATACATAACCACGACCAGTCCGCTCCGGTTCGCCTGACTGATCCGCCTGGTAAAATCTACAATCTGTTCTTTTTTCAAGACAGACCTCCGTTCTCATGCCTCATCGCGCCTACTGCAGAATCTGCAGTACCTGCTGCGGCAGATCATTTGCCTGTGTCAAAACAGAAATCGCTGCCTGATTGAGCACATTCTGATGTGTATAGTTCGTCATCTCTTCCGCCATGTCAACATCCGTAAGTCTCGACATCGCATCCGTCATATTCTCCCCAAACTCATCCAGACTGTTTGTGGAATACTCCAGACGATTCTCATAGGCTCCCAGATTTGAACGTGTTTCGCTGACTCTTGCAATCGCATCATCCAGACGGTCTAAGGCACGGTCTGCACCATTAACTGTTGTCACGTCCAGATCGTCGATATAGAGGCTCTCGCAGGAAATCTCCGGAATCCGGATGTTCATATTCTGATCCATGTTTGCACCGATATGAAGCGTCATGGTTCCCATATCTGTCACCTCAAATTTGAGGGATCCGTCATAGGTCTCCAACACATTGCCGGCAGAATCTGTCTTGGTCGCACCGTCCTCATATCCTGCTTCCACCAGGAATGAGAGGGAAAAACCGCCCAGATCCGTGATGGTCACACGGTTACCGTCGCACTTTGCGGTCGCGGAAGAGGTAAATCCCTTCCAGTTCGCCACGTCATCCAATTCCATGTCCGATCCGTTCGGAACACTCGTTGTCGTCTTGCCGGAGGCATCTGTCTGCTGGCTTCCGTAAATCCACTGTTTTGTCGCCGGATCCTGCACCAGACCGTTATTGCCGGATGCGTCGGACAGTGCAAACTGATTGGCAAGCGCCTGATTACTGAAGGAAAGCTTCAATGTGGCGTCAGATCCGTAAGCGTCTGTCGTGAATGTCAGGCTTCCGTCCGCCTTGCTGCGCTCGATCTGTGTCTCGCCGATCTCTCCAGCCGTCCGGAGCTTTTCGTATACTTCCTGATACGTATCGGTTGCTGCGATCTCAACGGTTGATCCATTGACGCTCATCGTGCCGGAAACGCCGATTGCCGCCGTGCTGTTAAAATCTGCACCGGACGTCACCTCTGCCTGTGTTGCTGCCGTTTTGACTTTAATCTCATAATTTCCCGGGCTCACCTGATCTGTCACCTGAATGCGGCTGGCATGCTTTGTGTACACTCTGGTGTCCAGCGAGCCGTCAAGCAGTGTCTTCGTATTGTACTCGGTATCCTTGGAAATACGATCCACCTCATCCTTTAAAGATGAGATCTCTTTCTGAATGGCTTCCTTGTCTTCCTGACCCATCGTCGCGTCACTCGCCGCCTGCACGGAAAGCTCTCTCATACGCTGCAGAATACTTGTCACCTCACCTAACGCACCATCCGAAATGTGAATGACGGAAATACCGTCCGACGCATTGGCAGATGCCCGGTCAAGTCCGTCAATCTGTGCTTTCATCTTGCGGGAAATCGCCATTCCCGCCGGATTATCCTTTGCATGATTGATTTTTAAACCGGAAGAAAGCCGCTCCATGGACTGGCTTAAATTACTCTCAATCCCGAGCAGATTCTTATTCGCTATCGATGCCGAAACATTATAATTTATTCTCATCCTGTCGTTCTCCTTTATCCATATCTGTCCTATATATCGACCAACTTGCCGCTTCACTGAATACCCAGCAGAAAAGATTTCCCGCACTCCTGTGTATTTCACGCAAACTTTGTTTGCATTCCGCCGCATTTCGTATTATAATTAGCACATTGCCGGGCATACTAATGTAATCATATATGCCCATAATCACATAAGGAGGTATCATTATGACACAGATCACAAAGTCCACGATGATTGGCGAATTACTTCAGATCGATCAGAATATCGCACCAATCCTTTTAAATATTGGAATGCACTGCCTTGGATGCCCGTCTTCCCAGATGGAGACAGTAGAAGAGGCTGCCATGGTACACGGTATCGATCCGGACGCTCTGGTAAAAGAGATCAACGATTTTCTTGCAAAGGATCTCGCTTAATCCGCAGGCGGACACCAGACGAAAAGGGTATCCCGGTTCCCACTGGAATCGGAATACCCTTTTTTCTGTTGCTTAACGCCGCAGACCCCTTAAAGCTCTGCAAGCGTCTGAAGCGCATGATTTTTCAAAATCACCTGATAGTGTTCTTTCATGAACGCGCCTGCTGCCGGCGTATACGTCTGCTGCGTTCCGTATTCGGATAAAATGTTGCACACCTTGTTGAACTCTTCCGGCGTCTGTCTGCTCTTGCTGACCAAAAGATAATACCTGTGTGCCGCCTCATTCTTATACAGATCGTTATTCCCCTGATAGAAGCCCTGCAGCGTGTGCGCCAGTCTGGTGATCTCAGAAAAATCACTGAACACAAATAACTTCGTAATGTCTACAAGTACGTTTACCGGAGTTTCTTTTTTCTTATCATTCTCTTCTGAAACGAAGCTATCCTTGCTGCCCTGTGCATCTGCCGCCTTTCTGCGCTCTTCCTGAATCCTGCGGAACAACCCCAGTATGTCATCTGCACCTTCCGGCGCCGGTGCTGCTCCACCGCCTGCCATTGCCTCCTCGTACACGTCTTCCGAATCCGGATCGGAGAACCTGGAAAATCTGGTATCAAGCTCCTCCGGATACTCCACCTTGGTAATCACCAGGATGATCGTGTCCTGTGACAACGGTATTGCCTCTATCATCAGCGGAATATCATCCGCCTCAAAACCAAATTCATACGCCGCCTGCTGCATCATATCGCGGAACAGAAGCTTTGCCTTCTCCGTTCCGTATGCAAGCTCACTCAGCTTGATCTGACGCTCTGCCAGATCCTCCCTCGTCAGCGTACAGCGAATCTGATTGTCGTTTACTTTTTCAATTTTCATACTACACCACGCCTTTCCGTATTCTGAAAGCCAAGCTTCCAGCCAAACTTTCATGCGAAACTCCCGCATTACTTCCTTTATCCGGAAAACCTTGTAAACTGTACATTTATTATAATCAAATGCTATATTGATGTAAAGTATACCTTTTTATTAAATCTTTATAAACTGTCAAAAAGCTATTGTCAAACTACATTTTTCATGTTATAAACATATGCATGAGATGCGAATCTGCCACACTATGAAAGGAGCGGATTTTGCATAGAAGAAGTTATTCTGTTCGGCAAGTACCGGATTCTTTCCGTACTCGGTTCCGGTAGTTTCGGTACCGTATTTCTCGCCGAGCATCTCAAGCTGAAGATTTATCGGGCCATCAAGCGAATCCCCAGATCTCTGGCGGATAGATCTTCTTTCTCCCTGGAATCTGACTTCCTCGCGGAAGCAGCTCTTCTGAAGAATCTTAATCATCCAGGAATCCCCCTCATATATGATATCGACGAAGATGACGCCTATCTTTATATGATTGAAGAATACATTCAGGGTGAATCACTCGAGACGTTTGTCTCTCATCAAAAAAGCATTTCTGAGGAACTGATCGTAAAACTGGGCATACAGCTATGCGACATTTTTACCTATCTGCATCATTTGTCTCCATACCCGATCCTGTATCAGGACTTAAAGCCGGAGCATATTATATTATGTGGAGATCAGGTAAAATTACTCGATTTTGGCATTGCATCTTTTTTTACCGGTTTCGGAAAAAATTTCCAACTTTACGGGACAAGCCGCTACTGCGCACCGGAAATCCTGCGCGGACAGCCCGTCACTCCGGCTGCCGACATCTACAGTCTCGGCAAGGTTTTAACGGAGCTTTCGGACGCCATGTCCTGCCGCTGTTCCAGACAGCTTCGGTGCATCTTAGAGCAGGCATGCGCCGCAGATCCGGCAGACCGCTGTCAGGAGGCCTGCGATCTGAAAGCCGCACTGCTTCGTGTACCATTATCAGAGAATCAGCAGTCTTCGCATCTCATTCGGAACATTGCCGTCATCGGGAGCAGACCCGGTGCAGGCGCCACGCATATTTCCATTTCTCTTGTCAGCACCATGAATCAAAAACATATTCCCGCCATTTATATTGCCGCGGACGGGAGCGCATCGCTTCTACACGCCGCCAGGGCAAATCATCGTCTGATCGACCAGAACGGGATCTTTATTTATGGAAGCTTCCGCGGGATTCCGGACTATGGGGACAGTATATCTGTTTCCGTTCCGCCGGATGACTGCGTTGTAAGAGACTATGGCACCCGCGCGCCCGCGCTTGCCGAGCTGGCTTCTTTTGACCTGATTCTTTTCGTCTTAAACGGAGGAGACTGGGATTTTGTACAGGCAGCCGCCTATGGGAAACAGCTGGCACTGCTGCCGCAGACACGTTTTCTCTGCAATCACGGCTGCCTAACTGCCGCAAAGGCATACGCACGGCAGTTAGGTCACCGCGTCTACTGCTTTCCGGAAGATGCGGTTCCATACGATACAACACCCGAAAAGGAACGGCTTGTTTCGTCCATCTTACCGAAGAAAGGACGGAGACGGCATCTTCTATTTTGATCGCAACGAAACCAAAGCACACATCACCATCGGCATTCTCGGATGTCATCCGGGGGCTGGCGTGACACAGCTCGCCATAAGCCTTAGCACATACTGTGCCTCCAGGCGAAGACTGCGCACCGCTTGTCTTGAGCTTCACAAGCGCAGCGAACTGGCGCGGCTGATTCCGGAATCTGCTCTTGCGGACTCCATACACCGCCATGCCTTACAATGCAGCAAAGCGGCGGATACCGCGGACACTTCAAAGGCAGAGTTTTTTCACTTCCGCCTGCACGGCGTGGATTATTATCCGAATCTGGCGCCGGATGCTGTGCCCCGCCTGCTGAATATGGGGTATGATTATCTGATCCTGGATCTCGGCAGCTTAAACGAATCTGCTGCCGCAGAATTCCTGCGCTGTGACCGCAAGATTGTGCTAGGCAGTCTTGCACTCTGGAAAACCTGGAGTTATGAGGAATTTTTCAAACAATTTGACAGCTTTACAAACCTTGGGGAAGGTTATCATTATCTGGTACAGATGGGAACATTCCAGAATCATTCCGTTTTTTCCAGGCAGCACTCCATATCCATGCAGGAGGTTCCGTTCATCAAAAACCCTTTTCATATAGAGAAGGAGCACTTTCTATTTTTTGACATACTTCTGTCATTTTATTCATTGTAACCGCAACACACTGTCTGCCGGGGATCAGGCAGCGCAATTTTTCTTTATATCACGAAACGTAACCAGCGAATTCCTTTTGGTATTTTTCAGATTTGGGGGAATCTAATGTGAATGATGAACATATGCAAAGACTTTATCTGGAGCTTACATCTCTGGAGAATCGAGGCATTACCATCTGGCTGGAGGGCGCGAAAAGCAGCTCGCAGGATGTAGCCAGCCAGCTCTGCGTGCAGGAGGAAAGCACGTACATGAGAGATTATATTTTTGACGAGGGGGTGTTAAAGGAAGTCCATTTTGATAAGATCAGAAAAGATCTTCCGTAACTAGTCGTAACTGGAACAGAATGACTGAGTTCCTCAATGCCCGGTCATACTGTCTATGCAGTGAATATTATTTGATAAAAAGACAGCCGGGAACTGCCGCCCGAGTTCACAATCTCCCGCGGCCGGTTCCCGTTTTTCATTCTGCGGCACGCAAAAAATGGCAGATGCAAATAGCTTTGATTTTGTGCTGCAATATGCTACAATGTAGGGGAAATCTCTCAGAAGAAGAAAGGATTTTTCCATGAAGAATACAAAAAAGAATATTATACCGGTCATTGCCGTTCTTGTTTTAATCGTCATTATCATTCTGTTCATGCTGCTCGGACGACTGATCGAAAAATACACGCCCTCCAAAGAGCACCAGGAGTTATCCGAGTATTACGGGCTTGCATCTGATGATTCCGTAGCCCTGATCTTTAATAATGAAGTGTTGTCTGTGCAGGGGCGACTGATCGACGGAAACGTATATCTGGATTTTGAGACGGTTCACGATAAGATCAACAGCCGTTTTTTCTGGGATGCCAATGAGAACAAGCTTTTATACACCACCGCCACCGACCTGATCTCGGCGGATGCGGAGAGCACGACCTACTATGTGACCAAAGACGCCCGGACGTTAGATCACACGATTGTAAAGGCAGATGCCTCCACCGCATATATTGCGATCGATTTTGTAAAACAGTATTCCGATTTTGATTATACCGTATACGATCAGCCGAACCGCGTTGTCCTCACAAACCAGTGGGGCGACTACAACACCGCTCCTGTCAAGAAATCCACGGAGCTGCGCTATCAGGGCGGCATCAAGAGTCCGATTCTCGCCGACCTTGCAAAAGGAACCGTGCTCACGGTTTTAGAGCCGGACGAGACCTGGACGAAGGTGATGACGGAGGACGGCATCATCGGCTATGTAAAGACCAAAGCCCTCGGCAGCACCTCCACCGCGACCCGGACCAGCGACTACACTGCGGAAGAATTTTCGCATATTAAAAAAGATTTCTCCATTAATCTCGGCTGGCACCAGGTAACCAACAGCAGTGCGAACGCAAACATTGCGAACGTACTTTCAAACACCAAGGGGCTCAATGTCATCTCTCCGACCTGGTTTTACTTAAAGGATACGAACGGAGGCATCGGTTCCCTGGCAAGTTCTGATTATGTAAACTATTGTCACCAGAACAACATTGAAGTCTGGGCGCTTGTAAGCAACTTCGGCGCCAAAGATCAGGGACTGGAGAGTCCGGATACCACGCAGGTGCTGACCTACAGTTCCAGACGTGAGAGTCTGATCAACAACCTGATCTCCGCTGCGATCCAGTACAAGCTGGACGGCATTAACGTGGACTTTGAATCGCTCGACCCTTCCATCGGTGATTCCTATATCCAGTTTATCCGGGAATTATCGCTGAAATGTGCCAACAACGGCATTGTCCTTTCCGTCGATAATTATCCGCCAACGGCTTACACGGCATTCTATAACCGCTCCGAGCAGGCAGTCTTTGCCGACTATGTCATACTGATGGGATATGATGAGCATTACGCAGGTTCCGAGGAAGCCGGATCGGTGGCGTCCATCGGTTTTGTCAATCAGGGTGTCGCAGATACGCTCCAAAGCGTTCCGGCAGACCAGCTGATTCTCGGTATGCCGTTTTACACACGTGTCTGGAGCGAGACTCCGGTATCGGACGATGGCGCGGCTGTCAGTACAACCGAGGACACCTCCGACAGTGATACACTCTACGAGCTGGACTGCTACTCGGCAGGCATGAAAGAAGTCCAGAACCTGATCAGCACGAACGGAGCCGTTCCGGTGTGGTCCGACACAGACGGACAGTATTATGTAGAATACATCAACGGCGGCGTCACCTACAAGATCTGGGTGGAGGATGCCACTTCACTTGAGGAGAAGTTAAAGGTAATGCAGTCCAACCAGCTCGCCGGCGGAGCTTTCTGGAAGCTTGGTCTGGAGGATCCGGCTGTCTGGGATACCATTATCAAATACATCAACTAGCCGTTCTAACCCCCGGGGATCGTGAATATCATTTTATGAACGAATCCCCGGGGGTTTTTTATTTCATGAAAAAAAAGTTGGAACTTATCATGAGCCTCTGTCTTCTGGCCGCTGCCTTCATTCTCGCAAAGCAGGGCGCCGTACTGGTCCAGAGTGAAAAGGCGGCACGTGAAAAAATCTGTATTGTCGTCGATGCCGGTCACGGCGGAAGTGACCCCGGAAAGGTGGGCATCAACGGTGCACTCGAAAAGGACATCAACCTCTCCATCGCTTTAAAATTAAAAGATCTTCTGGAACAGAGAGAAATCTCTGTCGTTCTCACCCGTGATTCCGACGCCGGTCTCTCACCCGCAGACGCCACCAACAAAAAAGCCGCGGATATGCAGAAGCGCTGCCAGATAATCGCGGACGCCAATCCCGCTTTCACCGTGAGCATTCACCAGAACAGCTACACAACCGAAGACATCAAAGGCGCCCAGGTATTCTATTACGGGCAGTCCGAAAACGGCAAGCGCTTAGCGGACGTTCTCCAGGAACATCTGATCTCTGAAGTCGATCCCCAGAATACACGCGTCGCCAAGGCAAACGAAAGCTACTATCTCCTAAAAAAAACACCCACACCTACGGTAATCGTAGAATGTGGGTTTTTAAGCAACCAGAGCGAAGCCGATCTGCTCCTGACCGAAGATTATCAGAGCAAGCTTGCTCATGCCATCTATCTGGGGATTCTCTCCTATCTCGAAGAAGAATCCCTGCTTTAACTGTTTTATGCATCCGCTCCCTGCGCATCTGTTCCCTGCAAAAGATCCTGCACCTGCCGCACAAAGCTTTCCGCAATATGGTATAGCCTTGTTGTCTGCACCTGATACGTCGTATCCGACTGTTTCTCTGTGGTCTCCTGCTGTTCTGGTGCATCCACGCCAAAGACGCCTGTTGAAAAATGGTTCAGATCCAGATCTGCGATGCATGCATAGTGAAGATCTGCCTCGTTTCCACTGTCCAATACTGCCGTAAGGCTCTCCTGCCGGCTGTCTAAAAGTTCTTTGGTATCCTCCCGGTCCGATGCAATCAGACCGCTGACGCCATGCTCTTTTGCCTGGAACGTTGCCGCAATCTTACCGTGAAGCTTGGTTTCCATCGTGATGTCAACCAGCCCTTTTTCACCATCCCCACGCACGACCTTCAGCGAAATGCCGACAACACCGCTCTCGGTCTGCACCGGTATTGCATACTGCTCTTCTTTTGCCATCATACTGCCGATGGATAACTGTGCCGACAGCAGACGCATCTCCCTGATATCAAGACTTGTCACGTCATCGCTGTCGATCATTCCCTTTATTACATTCTCAGCAACCTCAGCAAGCTGTTCCTGTGCAGCGGCAAGCCCCTCCGGGCTTGCGATTGCCTCTCCGAAATCCTCAAGCACCTGCTCCTTCGCCCGGGCAAGCTGCTCCTCATTTTCCTCTTTGTGGCTTCCCTTTGCGCTCTCGCCGAAGATCTGACGGAATACGCCGTTCCGGTCATTTACCATGGCTTCCATCGCCATGACGTTCGTCATGGTATTCGGAATGTCGTACTTCTGCAGTACCGTGTAAATATCCTGCGTCATTTTCGCGCTCTGCGATAACTGATCCAGCTGCTCCTTCGCATATGCATAATCCTTTCTGGCATCGTCTGTCTGTGCCTGCGCGAGCGCCTCCTTTAACTGCTCCGGAGTCATCTCCTCCCAGTCCGGCGTCTGTGATGCGACAACCTTCATGCGCTCCGGTGTGAGCAGATCTGCGACATCTTTCACGCAGTTGTTCTGATATGCCGCTTCCATCTGATCGGTGATGGAAGTGCCGGAATATCCACTGCCTTCCACTTTTCCAAAGGATTCATCCACACTGTAATCCATTTTTCCACTGCGCCTCTCGGATCGGACCGCCATCATCAGATTGCGCATGGTGATATCGGCTCCCTGATTTACAAGCGCTCCCACCGCGGCGCCGTCCGACTGCTCTACCTGATGGATCAGGCGATACGTTCCGATATAAGAAGCCCGTTCTTCCTGGCTGATTCCCTCCGTGCGTTCCAGCTTCCACAAAAATTCTCCAAAGCCGCACTCATCGTTCGCACTGGTCTCCTTTTTTATCTGCTCCGCGGTCGCATTCAGCGTACTAAAATCCATATCCAGCGGATCGATTCCTCTGCGGATCATCTCCGTCACCGTTGCCGGCGTCAGGTTGCGGAATACACGCTGCACCTGCTCATCCGCCGCTTTCATCTCCGCCACGGATTCCTGTGTAATTTCAATCTGGTTATAACCGAGGATGCGCACTGCACGCTGATTTGTCTCCGTCGCCTCCAGTCCGATATCATTCAAAATATCATCCACATTGCGGAATGCCTTCTGAATCGAATCCCCCAGGTCTGCACGTGGTGCCGTCATCAGGGTCTCATAACTCTGATTTGCACGCTCAAAGGTATCCCTCATCGCACGTCCGGTATCATGAACCTCTGCGACAGACGCATCCTTTACTCCCTGCGCTCCCAGCACGTATGCCGGTACCGTTTTTAAATCGTTGACACGCTCTGTGGTCTCACGGAAAAGATTCACGTTCGTCTCCGAAGCTTCTACACCCTGTCCCTTCAACAGCTGTTCGTAATATTGGTTCTCCGTCTCCTTCAAAGCCTCCACAAGCTCTGCCAGCGGCTGGGTATCAATCTGGATTCCCTTTTTGAGCAACGCATAGTTTGCCTGTGCTGTCATCGCAAGACGTGTCTCCTCCAGCTGTCTTCTGGCGGTCAGCAGATCCAGTTCTCTCTGTGTATAAGCAGTGCTGCCATCCGCACTGCTCTCTGCCGTCTCCTCCTGCGCGTCTCCCGAAGCGCTATCCGCCGTCTCCTCACCCGAGCGATGTGCCATCGCTTCTTTTAAGCTGCGGATATTTAACTCCATGCCGTAATCCACGACATATGCGACATCCTCATCCGTCGCTTCGCCGATCACATCGCAGGCATCCTGCGCCTTATCCGCAAATGATTGTCCATCCACAAGCAGTGCGTCCTGCGGGCTTTTTCCTTCTGCGACCGCAGCCATACTGCCCAGCAGCGCCTCTGCCTGCACTGGCAGACTGAGATTTTTCAGCTCCATATAGTAAGCAAGATTCTCCTCATTAAGCGGCACGCTATTGTCCAGCAGCCACTGGCACGCCTCTTTTGATGTATCACCCACCGAAAGCCCGGCGCGCGCAATAATCGCGTCAATCTGATCCGAAAACATCGTCATATCGACTGCTGCCTCCGGATTTGCCTGATAAGCAGCACTTCCGCTGTACTCTGCCTTGTACAGGTTACCGATCGTGGGCTCCATCCCGTTATCCAGCATATACTTCACTGCGCCGTCCCCCGGCGTCTGAAGTGTCTGCGCCAGTGAGAGCGCCTCCATCACGCCCCGCACATTTTCCTCGGTGCACGGGAGGTCAGCTTCCTTCATTGCCTGCGCCAGCTGTCTTGCAAGCGCTTCGCTTCCGGTAATCGCCGCCATCTGCTCGTAATCCAGATCATCTCCAAAGAAAGAGATATCCACTCCCGCTTTTGCAAGCTGTGCCTTAATCTTATCCGTCTCGGTCACAATCGTATTGGTCGTCGTATCGTCCAGTGAAAATCCGTCTTCCTGCATTTTGGCATAATCTTCCGGGGAGGTAGTGTTGGACAACACCGCCATCTGGTTCTTGCGCTCTTCGGCATCAAGCGTCGCGGACGCTTCGATCTCCTCGGCAACCGTCTGCTTGTCTTCCGCTGCCGGCTTGGCATAGGTGGCATCTTTTAAATTCACGGATTTCGCATTGTCACTGACACTGCTTTTTTCCACGGCAGCTCCCGCGGCTCCTGTGGTATATTGGCTCAGAACGGCCCCGCTCTTTTCCTCCGGTCCGATACTCTGCTTTACAACATCTATAATATTCTGGCTCTGCTGCTCTACTCTCATCCTGTGCACTCCTTTTACCTTTTCAGCTGTGGTTCTATAGAGTAATCGAATATGAAGCATAAAAATGGCGCATAACACTATGCGCCATTCATAGCTGATATATATATCGGTCATATCAGCACCATTATTAAGCTGTTATTCGCATTTCACCAGCCCCCGAAATGCAATCAGTAACGAAATACCGCCACGCCGTACGGCTCCAGAGGATACGCGATCGAGTATGGTCTGCCGTCACATTCGGCCTCCACCGCCTTGTAACTCTGCGGACGCTGTCTGCTGCATCCTCCAAACTCTTCGGAGTCACTGTCCAATATCAGCTTGTAGGTCTTCTTGGCAGGCACTCCCACTCTGTAATCCGGTCTTGCCACCGGTGTAAAGCTGCACACAAAGAGCAGCTGATTTTTTCCGTCCTTGCTCTTGCGGATGAAACTGTAGATGCTTCTGTCCGCATCGTTCGCATTGATCCACTCGAAACCGCCCCAGCTGCTGTCGAGCTCGTAAAGCGCCGGATTCTTCCGGTAAATATGAAGCAGTTTTTTCACCCAGTTCTGGATATGCTTGTGATCCGGATTGTCGAGAAGGAACCAGTCCAGCTCACGCTCCTCACTCCACTCGCGAAGCTGTGCAAATTCCTGTCCCATAAATAAAAGCTTCTTGCCCGGATGTCCCATCATAAACGCGTAGCCTGCCATGAGATTGCGGAACTTATCAATGCCAAGTCCCGGCATTTTGTTAATCATGGAGCATTTCAGATGTACAACCTCATCGTGGGAGAGCACCAGAATGTATTTTTCGCTCTCATTGTAGCTCATCGCAAATGTCATCTTGTGATGATTATCCCGTCGAAAGTAAGGATCCAGCTTCATGTAATCCAAAAAATCATGCATCCAGCCCATGTTCCACTTATAGCTGAAATTCAGTCCGTCATCCTCCACCGGTCCGGTCACCTTCGGCCATGCGGTAGATTCCTCCGCAATCATGACAGCTCCCGGATTTCTTCCGAGAACCAGGGTATTGATATGTTTAAAGAACTCGATTGCCTCCAGGTTCTTATTGTCGCCGTACTGGTTCGGAACCCACTGACCGGCCTCCTTTCCGTAATCGAGATACAGCATGGACGCCACCGCGTCTACACGCAGACCGTCCACATGGTAATGCTCCACCCACAGCAGGGCGCTGCCGATCAGGAAATTCTTGACCTCGTTCTTACCGTAATCAAAAATCTTAGTGCCCCAGTCCGGATGCTCCCCTTTTCTCGGGTCTGCATACTCATAGAGACAGCTTCCGTCAAACTCTGCCAGACCGTGCGCATCCTTTGGAAAATGTGCCGGAACCCAGTCTAAGATGACGCCGATCTTGTGTCTGTGGCATTCATTTACAAAATAAGCGAAGTCTTCCGGTGTTCCATAGCGCGAGGTAGGCGCATAATAACCGGTTACCTGATAGCCCCAGGAACCATCGTACGGATATTCGCAGATTCCCATAAGCTCGATATGGGAATACCCCATCTCAGTCACATACGGAATCAAAGATTTTGCCAGATCCCGATAACTGTAAAATCCGTCATCCTGTCTGCCCGGATGACGCATCCAGGATCCCGGGTGAACCTCATAGATGGCAAGCGGCTGTTCATATACATCTTCCTTGTGTGTGGCGCGCTCTTTCATCCACTCGGCATCTGACCACTTAAAATGTTCAATATCCGTAACTGCCGACGCCGTTCCGGGTCTTAACTCCGCGTAGTTCGCATAAGGATCCGCCTTGTACAGGCGCTTTCCGTCCTTTGTCTCGATGAGGTACTTGTACAGATCACCCTCCTCGACACCCGGAATAAACAATTCAAAAATCCCCATCGTCTCCGGCTCCAGGCGCTTCATTTCATTGGCGCCCTCATCCCATCCGTTAAAGGAACCGATGACCCATACACGTGCGGCATTTGGCGCCCACAGATCAAAGCAGACTCCCCGGATGCCGTATTCATCTGTGGGATGCGCCCCCAGCTTCCGGTAAATCTCATAGTGTGTCGCCTGCCCAAATAAGTACCGATCCAGCTCTGAAAAATTTGCCATACCCATCTACCCCTTTATCTTGATTTTAAAATCCAAAATCTTTTTCATGAAGGATGACATAATCGTCATCGTCATATCTTCTGGAAGTGATAATACTGAACGCCTTCTTAAGTCCTCCCCGTTCTGCATGGGCGATTGCCTCGTCCACAATATCCTTGACCTCTGTAAGGGTTGTCGCCTGATCCAGCTTTTGAATATTGCTGATGCTGTTGTAAAGTGCCAGAACTCCCATCTCATCGATGGTGTAACCCAGTTCGTTGGCATAGGATCTCGCAAACGCCACCAGTTCGTCGCTCGTAAAGATCGGGATATTGATTTTCTCCGAAAACCGTGCTGCAAATCCCGCATCCCGGCTGAGTGCCTTCTCGATTCCTCTTCTGGTGTCCTCCATAATCACAAACAGTCCGCTGTTGTCACTGTCAAGCAGCGTGCCAAGCTTGACTGCCGTCTCTCTTGAGATGGCTCCCGCCTTTTCGATAATCAGACATCAGCCCGCCACTTTTTTAAGGAGCGCCGCCACATCTTTCTGATTCAGCACGGAAGCTTCGATCTTGCCGATTTTTCCGTTCGGCTTGCCCACTTCCTTCTGGAGCGCCTTAATCATGCTGGTCGCGAGCACCGTCTTGCCGCTTCCCTGTCCGCCCTGAATAATCATATTCCCGGTGGAAGCCGTTTTACCGGACGAAAGTCTTGCCGCTGCTCCCGTAAGCGCCTGGCACAGCTGCTGTTCCATTCCCTTAATCGGCACAAAATATGTAAAAATCTCCCGCTGCTCTTTGGAAAGCCGGATAATTGCCTGATGTCCTTCCTCCTCCGGCTCCTCGATCTTCGGAAGCACGTCGTCTGCCGCTTTCGCTTTTGAAGCTCCGCTCTTCGGGTGTCCCCCGCCTGCCAGCTTTCCGCCGGACTTCTCCGCCTTCGGAAGTTCCTCGTCCTCCGGCTGTATCTTCTGCTCTTCCATCAATGCCTGGATGTCGGCTCCCAGTGCTGCCGTATCCGGCTCTTCCATCCCGGCAGCATCGTCTGTATCCTCCGGTTCTTCCGCCGCCTGTGGCTGCGCCGTGTCTTTTGCCACCGCTTCCTCTGCCAGAAGCGCCTGGACATCGGCCCCCAGGGTAAACGTATCCGGGTCTGTCTCTTCGGTATAGCTGCCCGGAATCTCCGGTTCCTCGATTCCGCCATAGCTTCCTGCCGCATCTGCCTGTTCCGTCTCACTTACCACCGCATCTGTCTGCGGTTCATATACCACCCCTGTCTGCGGCTCATATACAGCATCTGCCTCCGGTGCGTATACCGGCTCTGTCTCTGCTCCGTATAGCGCATCTGTCTGCGGTTCATATGCAGCCTCCGGCGCAAGCTGCTCCGCACCTGGTTCTATCTCATACGGGCTCTGTGTCAGCTCTGTGATGCCGTTCCCCCAGAAATCTGCCTCCTCCGGCTGCAACGCTTCCTGCGGCTCCGCCACACCTGCTGCCTCCGCCGCACTTGCCGCCGCAAGCTGTTCATCCATTCTCGCATTCTCGGAAGATAAGCGGTCGATCTCCTGCTGTAAGATCTGGTTCATGTTCGCCACCATCTCAGCCGCCTTATCGTCAGCAATCGGCTGGCCGCCCAGATACTCTTCATCCAGCAGATCCTTCGGTGTCAGTCCGGAGTCAAGCTTCGGAATCACATCCACCAGACGCTCCATGATATCGCCTGCCTCCTGCAGTGCACGCGCCTTCGCGGATTCCAGCTTGCGCTGCTTCGCCTCCTCAAGCGCCGTCTCTGCCGCACGCTTGGTCTTCTCCCAGTCTGCAAGCACCTCATCAATACTCATCTGTCCCGTCACCTGCGGCTCTGTAGCCCCCTTATCCGGAACATACATGCTGATCTGTCCGTCATAATCCTCTGCAAGAAGCTCTTTAAAATTGCTCTTGAGCGAGTTGTCAATCTCTGCATCCGTCTCGATATGGGGCATCTCGATCGTATCCTGCGGCAACGGTTCCTCCTTGGGGATCTGAAGATACGGAATCTCCTCCACGAGCTTCTTGATCGTATCCATGCTGTCCTCGACCTTTTCCTTGTCGGTCGCTTCCATGATCTGCACCATATTCTTGCGAAGTTCATCCTGCAGATTCTGTGTATTAAAACGCTCCGGTGAAAGCTTTACCTTCGGTATCTGCACCGGTTCGCTCACAATCTCGCCGGACTCAAGGTCGTCCTCCGGCCGCACTTCCACAACGCCCTCTTTTTTGAGGCGGAACTGCCGGTACTTTTCCTCCTGCTGTCTGGTCAGCGGCTGATAGAGCATCTTAAGCTCCAGCGCCCGCTCCACATAAGGTCCGTCTCCGAACCAGAGAATCAGCTCATCGCAGGCGTCGATGCATTTTTCGCTCATCCCCGCCTTATGGTAAAGGCATGCCAGTTCAAACGCCCACTCCTCGGAATATTCCTGCTCTTTTAATTCTTCCAGTATTCCGATCAGCGTCTGCAGATCGGCGCCCTCCGCCTTACTGATCTCGTAGCGCAGAACGTATTTGAGATTGTCGTGCGGGGCGATCTCCACGAATTCCTGATAGTAGTCTCTCGCTTCCTCGCAGTTCCCCATCTTGATGGCAACCTCCGCAAGCCGGTAGATAATCATTCGTCCGATCGGGGATCTGTCATACGCCATGAGCAGAATGTCCCTGCTCTCCTCATATCTTCCCACATTCTCGTAGATTTCTCCCGCCTTAATCAGTGCGTTGACGTTTTTTATTTTATGCCAGTTGATCGTGTCCGCAATCTCCGCAGCGGCTTTGTAATTATTCTCTGCGGTAAAGGACTTCATCTGATCCAGCTTTACGCCGCACTGTTTCGCCAGTTCGTCCATGGTCAGAAATCCGGCGTTGTGCCGGGTGTTCTCATATTCCAGACCAGGATTGCCCAGCCCGGCAACGATCCAGGTCAGCTTGCCGTGCAGATTCCCGGCAGACCCCGACTCGATCTGCTTGAATAAATCAAAAATACCCATTTTCTCTCAAACCTGTTTCATGCGGCACCGGAAATGCCCCGATGCCGCATGAATCCTTTCGTATTTCAAAAAGTTGTCCGCACCAGCCCACGGATGGACTTTTACTTCTTTGCGCCGTCCTCCGGGAACAGCTTGCTCTTCAGCTTTTTCAGGCTGTAGCCTTCCTTGACCTTGAGGTCTGCACGCTCCACAGCCAGGGCATAATCCGGCACGTCCTTGGTGACGGTAGAACCTGCGGCGGTATATGCACCCTTACCCAGTTCCACCGGAGCAATCAGATTGGTGTTGCAGCCGATAAAGCAGTTGTCGCCGATGACACAGCGCTGCTTTTTCAGACCGTCATAGTTTACTGTAACGGTACCGCAGCCGAAGTTTACCTTCTTGCCCAAGATCGGAAGAGCGTCGTGTAGGGAAAGAGTGTAGATCTCGGTGGTCGCCGTA
>OGKO01000812.1_pt1 | contig 21420 bp, 16 predicted proteins | sample 1572451 | NCBI WGS metagenome assembly OGKO01 (sample SAMEA2582089, study PRJEB24529) | metagenome | biome: Human gut stool | place: China | collected 2011 | reverse complement strand
TTGGTCGTTTACCAGGTGGCTTTATTAAACGTGAAGCACGTCCACCTGAATCTGCGATTTTGAATAGCCGTTTGATTGACCGTCCTATTCGTCCATTATTTGATAAAGGTGTACGTAATGAAGTACACGTAGTAGCAACTGTTATGTCCGTTGATCAAGATTGTGATCCTGCAATCTGTGGTATGATTGGCGCTTCCGCTGCTTTATCCATTTCTGATATTCCTTGGAATGGTCCTATTGCAGGCGTTCGTATGGGTCGTATCAACGGTGAATTTGTTGTAAACCCAACAAAAGAACAATTAGAAGCAACAGATCTTAACATTGTTGTAGCTGGTACAAAAGATGCTATCCTCATGGTTGAAGGTGGTGCTCAAGAGGTTCCAGAAGAAACTATTCTTGAAGTCATTATGGCAGCTCATGAAGAAATTAAAAAAATCGTAGCTTTCCAAGAAGATATGAAAGCAAAAGTGGGCAAGGAAAAACGCGTATTCGAAAGCAAAGACGTACCTGCTGAAATCGCTGATGCAGTTCGTGCCTATGGTCATGATAAACTTGATGCAGCAGTTCGTTGTGCAGATAAACAACAACGTGATGCTCAAGAAAGCGAAGTACGTGCCGATGTATTATCTCACTTTGAAGAAATCTACCCAGATAACTTGGCGGATGTAAATAAAGCATTTGATGCTATGACAAAAGAAATCGTACGTCATATGATCACTGTTGAAAAAATTCGTCCAGATGGCCGTAAACTTGATGAAGTGCGTCCTATCTCTTGCCGTACAGGTGTATTACCTCGTACACATGGTTCTGGCTTATTTACTCGTGGTCAAACACAAGTATTGAACGTTGCTACTGTAGCACCATTGTCTGAAACTCAAACAATTGATGGCATTGGTTTAGAAACAGAAAAACGTTATATTCACCACTATAATTTCCCATCCTTCTCCGTAGGGGAAACTCGTTCTTCCCGTGGTCCTGGTCGTCGTGAAATTGGCCATGGTGCGTTGGCTGAACGTGCATTAGTACCTGTTATTCCTAGTGAAGAAGAATTCCCATATGCATTGCGTTTAGTATCTGAAGTGTTGGAATCTAACGGTTCTAGCTCCATGGCATCCGTTTGTGGCTCCACATTATCCTTGATGGATGCTGGTGTACCTATTAAAGCTCCTGTCGCTGGTATCGCTATGGGTCTTGTAACTCAAGGCGAACACTATACAATCTTAACTGATATCCAAGGCATGGAAGATGCTCTTGGTGACATGGACTTTAAAGTGGCTGGTACAGCAAAAGGTGTAACAGCAATTCAAATGGATATTAAAATTTCCGGCTTATCTCGTGAAATCCTTCATGAAGCATTAGAACAAGCTCATAAAGGCCGTATGCATATCATGGGTATCATGCTTGATACAATTGCTGAACCACGTCAACAAATGTCTCAATACGCTCCACGTATTATTACAATGAAAATTGATCCAGATAAGATTCGTGATGTAATTGGTTCTGGCGGTAAAGTAATTCGTGGTATCATTGACGAAACAGGTGCAAAAATCGACATCGAAGATGATGGCACAGTATTCATCGCTTCTGTAAATCAAGATGGTGCTGCTAAAGCACAACAAATCATTGAAAACCTTACTAAAGAGGTTGAAGTAGGTGAAGTATACCTTGGTAAAGTAACTCGCTTGATGGCATTTGGTGCTTTCGTAGAAGTATTACCAGGTAAAGAAGGTCTTGTACATATTTCTAAACTTGCAAAAGAACGCGTTGAAAATGTAGAAGACGTTGTAAATGTAGGCGACGAAATTATGGTTAAGGTTATCGAAATCGATAAACAAGGCCGTATTAACTTGTCCCGTAAAGATTGTTTGAAATAAGAGGTGTTACATGGATATTCGTGGCTTTGAAGTAGTTTCTGCTTTTGAAGAACAAAATATCAATTTACCAACACGTAAAACCACAGAAAGCGCAGGCTATGATATTGAATGCGCTGAAGCTGTTACATTAGAACCAAATCAAGTAGTTCTCGTGCCAACAGGTCTTAAGGCTTTCATGGCATACGACGAATACCTTGCTATCCACATCCGTTCTAGCATGGCTATCAAACGCAAACTAGCACTTGTGAATAGCACAGGTATTATCGACAGCGATTACTATAATAATGAGGAGAATGAAGGTCATATCATGATTGCCCTCCTAAACTTTGGCAACGAACCTGTTACTCTAGAAAAAGGTGAACGCGTTGCACAAGGCATTTTCTCTAAATACCTTATCACTAACGATGATGACGCAACAGGCGTACGTACAGGTGGTATTGGTAGTACTGGAACTATGTAAACTACATACAATTCTGATTAGAATGGTGAAAGCCGCTCAACTTAGGTTGGGCGGCTTTTTTGTGTGTAAAAAATTACGTATAGGGTTAGATATACTAAAGTTAATCCATAAGACTTATTGTTTTTAGTTGTGTTATAAGGAGATTAGCTATGGAAACTTTAAAAGAAAACATCATCACAGTAGAAGACATTAAAGCAGAAATTGAAAAAGCAGAATTTGATGTTCCAAGAGAAGATGAGGATTTTGGTGATCGCTATGATCGATTACATGCAGAATGGGCTGTAAAAGGATTAAAGAAGTATAGAGATGAATTAAAGGAAACCTTTACTGACAAAGAACATTTTAAGGATTGGGTAATAGATATATGGGGAGATGTAAATACTTTTATAGCTGTAATAAACGAAGAACTACGCTTACGTTCTATTGAATCAATTCGAGAAGCATCCGAATGCGCTGCATTGATGAAAATTTTTATTTCCTCTGAAAGTGGTTCCAGAGATGAAGCTGAAGAAAAGGTAAAACGTAATCTAGAAGAAGCTTTAGAAGAACATGACCAAAGAATTCTTAATATCTATGATGTAGAAGTAGTACCACTTCTAACATGGTGTGAAGAATTACTTGTGATGAAAGCCTTTTTAACTAATGATTTCTATATGAAAGGATCATTTTCAGACGAATTAAAACAAATATATACAAATGTGTTTACATTGCTAGATAGAAACTTGCCAGAAAAAGTTGAATACAGTGATGCTCATTCCTTTGAATATTATGTGGATTTAGAGGACGAGTGGGAGTATTTGTACTTAGATGATTTAAATCCTGTAGAAGAACTATTAGCTATGTTGCCTGGTAGTCCATATGAATGTGATGTTATGTATTATGCTCATTCAATTAATTGGAATATCAAAAATAAGCATGTAAATACTTTCAAAGAAAAATGTAAAGAGCTATATAATTCTTTGCTTCAATAGTAGTATAGATTATTTATATGAGCTAAGGAGTGTTTGTATATGAGAGATATGTTAGTTAATGAAGAATCAAAAGAATCTGTTTTAAATCTATTTGAAAAAATATTGAATGTAAAAATGAAAGGAGCAGAACTTAAACAGGCTGAGTGGGATACAAAAGGTTTAAAACCTAAAAAAAATGAAATTATAGAGGCATTTAAGCATTTGGATTCATTTGATACATATATTGAATCAAATTTTGAATCTAAAGAAAATTTTGAGCTTCTCATCATAAATGAAATAAAAATTCGAATGGAGGAATTGCTAGAAGGTTTTCATGGTGTGGGGCGACCTATGATTATTCCGTGTATTAAAAGTGGACCCTATAATGAAATAAAAAAACAAGTAAAGGATTTGTTACATACAAGACTTAATAGTCATGATAATGAACTTCCTTATTTATTTGATAAGTTTATCGTACCTGATCTTGCCTGGAGCGAAGAATTATTTGAGATACTAGCTTATCTAAAAGAGAAAACTTATAAACCTAATTCTTTAACTAACAAATTAAGAATAATCTTTATGAAAGCGTATGTAATACTTGAGGAAAACCTACAAGAACCAGAATGGTATTGCAATGCAAAACCATTGACATATTATTGGCATATGAAATCAGATTTAGAAAAAATCTACTATGATGATTACTTACCAATCCAAAAACTGTTATCTTTTATACCTAATAATTCATTAGATTGCTATATATCTTACTGTCCAAATTATATCAATGAAACCTGGGCAGAATTACAAGAAGGAAAAGTTAAACAAGCAATTTATAAGACTTATTATGATTTACTACAAAAAATTAGTTAGTTGTTTGAGATAAGGAGGAGAAAGGGTACATATGAATGTATGTACCCTTTTATGACTTTAATTTATGAGGACAAGATGAATTATTTTATGAAGAATTTATGAAATATTGAATATATAATAATATTTTATTGGTAAAATATGTCTATAAAAATACGTATATATTGTTATAGGGAGTAAAAGATGGACATAGATAAAATTTCTTTTAATTTAGTTTGTGATAAAAAAATTATAAAAGAACTGGTTAAGGACTGTCTTTCAGAAACTTTAAAAGAAGTCATTTACTCAAACCAAAACCATAATCAAACAAATAGCTATAAAGATTTGAAAGTAAATAATAGAAAAGGTATAAATATTAATTATAAAAAAAATTTTGATTTAGATAATGATGATATTATATCCCATAATCAAGAACTTAAAGAAGAAAATAAACGGTTGAAAGTTGAAATTGAAAAATTAAATGAAAAAATATTAGAAATAGAAAAAAAAAGGAGAGAAAAGCTTGATTTAATAGCAAATAAAAATAGCAGTATAATTGAAAACCTAAATAAACAAATAGGTGAGTTACAAAGTGAGTTAGCTGAAAGATTTACTGAAGGAAAAAAAATCTATGACCAACTAAATTCTATTGATAAAAAATATATTGATAAATTACAAGCTTATTTGGGATATAAAAACTTTGAATCTTTTATTCTTAGTAGCTCAATGAATACAGAGTCATTGGAAAAAATATGGTTAGTATCTAGAGAGGCTATTAAGAATAGGGATTTCAGTGATGCAGAAATACTATGGAGTTACTTTTTATATATGGTTAAATTATTTAATTATACTAAAAATGAAGAAGTAATTCGAATTGATAAAGTGTGTAAAAATGATCGTTATAATGTATATGAACATGAAGATATTGATGGTCTAGTTAAAAATGGTTATATTACAAAAGTTTATTTACAGGGATTTGTTAATGCTTATTTAAATGAACGTAAAGGCAATGCAATTGTTAGTGTTAAATGATTTTAGATTAAAGAATAATACTTTGTAGTAGGATGTTTTTATATCACGGTAGACAGGATTTAAAATGGAAGAAAAAATAAGTAAAATACTAAAAAATGCTAGATATTGTTTACATAATATCAAGGAATATGAATTGAAGTATTCAGAAAGTAATATATCATTTGATATTGATAAACAATTGATTTATGAGTTGAGTGAAATACCTTTGGAGATTAATAACCTTTATTTATATAAAGTAGATGAATTAATTTTCTCTAAAAAAGAAGGACCACGACGTGAATCAATGGAAAATATTCTTTCTTCTTTTAGAAATCTTCAAGATATAAATTTAGTATATATTATATTAGGTGATTCAAAGAAAATTTCATTTTATTTGGGTATAGTACCGAATTTACATTTAATAGAAAATGAACCTCTATTAGATTTTAGATCATATGCTAATAGTATTTTAAAACCAAGTATTGATGGTAATTATGGTGGAAGCAAAATAGAATTACTTTCTAATAATGATAAAAAATTGATACTAAATCGAATTAAAAATAATGCTTATTCAGGTATTTTAAATGGTATTCCTGGATTTAAAAGTGGACAATCTGGAGAAAAAATTGATTTTCAAGGTGTTGAGCGATTAGTAGATACAATGATTGGCAGAGAATTTGGTTTTGTTGTAGTTGCAAATCCTTGTAAAGATTCAGATATCATTAAATTTAATACTTCAATACAAAAGTTATATGATAAGTTATCTCCATTAACCAAATATACAGTTCAAGAAAATACTAATACACAAACGGATAAGATAAAAGAAGATACACATTCTACTACAAAAAATGTTTTGGTGGGAACAAACTTTGATAGAGTAACATCAGAGACATCTAGTACTATAAAAGGAAAGGATGAGCGGACTGATGTAAGTCATCAAGAGAATACTAATAAACAGAAGTCAACTAGTCAATTGGAATCAGAATATTTAACCAAAAGTGAATCGTATTCAAATCCAAGGAATTATGCAAAATCTGATTTAAATAAAACTAGCCAAACAAGCATATCAGAAAGTGTGAATAAAGATGATAGTAATTCCGTACAGTATGGAGATTCAACAAATGAAATAAATACAGAACAATGGAGTAAAACAAAAACTGTCGTAGTAAGTACAAATGATTCTAATAGTACAAATACAACTAATAGCACACAAGAATCAAATACTAAAAATACGAATGTAAGTAATTCTCATGCTTATTCAGAACGAACGAGTGAAAATAGTAGCAATTCTTCACAAGTAATTTATTCCTTAGAGGTAGAAAAAAAAGCTGTAGTTGATTGGTTAAAATATATTGATGATGTTTTATTGAATAGGATTGATTTATCAAAAGGAAAAGCCGGATATACAGTATGTGCTTATTTATTTGCAGATAAAAATAGAGCTGATTTATATAGTTTAGCTAATACTATAATTGGTTTATATGGAGGAGAAAAAGGTAATATTTCGCCATTAAGATTTTTTGAAATAACTCATGATAATCCTGGTTTATTAGATATACAATTTTGTCTTCAGAATTTACAAATACCAATATTAAATAAGCCTAGTGAGCAATGGGCTTCAATATTTTCTAAGATTAATTTATTTGATGAAACAAAAGAAAGTATAGGCACATGGTTAAATTCTAGTGAGTTGGGACTCTTGATGGGGCTACCAAGAAAAGAAATAATCGGAGTATCTATTCGGGATGCTGTTGAGTATGGTGTAAATATTTATGATAATAATAGTAATTTAGAGGATAATATTTTTTTGGGCCATCTTGTTCATCAAGGGAAAGTTAAATCTGGAAATCCCATATTTTTAAATAAAGAAGTTCTTAAAACACATACATTTATTTGTGGTGTGACTGGAACCGGAAAAACAACAACTTGTCAAAATATATTGATGAACTCAAATCTGCCTTTTTTAGTTATAGAGCCAGCTAAAACAGAATATAGAGCATTATCAAATTCGATAAATGATTTGTTTTATTTTACTTTAGGTAAACAGACAGTCGCTCCTTTTTTTTTAAATCCCTTTGAATTGTTTGAAAATGAATCAATTAGTAGTCGTGTTGATATGATTAAAGCTACAATGCAGTCATCATTTGATATGGAGGCTGCAATGCCACAAATTATAGAGGCAGCTGCATATGAAGTATATAAACGTAAAGGATGGAATTTAAAAAACAATAAATGGATTAATCCATTTACTAATCAGGAAGAAAATCCATTCTCTACAGATAGCTTTGCTTTTCCAACATTGAGTGATTTTATTGATGCCATAGAGTATATTACGAAGGAACAAGACTTTGGAGAAAGGTTAGAAGCTGAATATTTAGGCTCATTAAAAGCAAGATTACAAGCTCTTACTATTGGTGCTAAAGGGATGATGTTAAATACACCACGTAGTATTGATTTTAAGAAACTTGTAAATCAAAAAGTTGTTATTGAATTAGAAGAGATAAAAGATGGTAGTGAAAAATCACTTATTATGGGTTTTATACTTACCAATTTACTAGAAGCAGTAAAATATCAATTTAATATGAATAATGAGTTTCAACATATAACGCTTGTAGAAGAAGCACACCGATTGCTAAGTAAATACGAATTAGGTGATAGCACTAATAAGAAACATGGTGTAGAAGTTTTTTCGGATATGTTAGCAGAGGTTCGTAAATATGGGGAGTCATTAATTATTGTTGATCAAATTCCTAATAAAATGACTCCTGAAGTACTGAAAAATACAAGCACAAAAATTGTTCATAAGATTTTTGCTCAAGATGATAAGGAAGCTATTGGAAATACAATGGCATTGAATGATGAACAAAAAAGTTTTATGTCATATTTAGATAGAGGAAGAGCTATTATCATTACAGAAGGATGGAAGAAACCAGCATTAGTACAGATTAATAAATTGAGTCATATAACAAATAAGTTAGAAATTAATGATGTAGATATTAGAAACAGAATAATAGACTATTATTTATTAAATTATGATAATGGTGTTCTTCCTAATATAAAAAGTTTTGATAAATCAATTAATAAAGATATCATTAATGAGTATTTGGCGTATTTAGAAAAAGATATTTTTGAAGATTTTAGAATAATAACAAAGTTCTTTTATAATTTACACTTTTCTAAGTCCTTAAATGGTGAGTTTGAGAGTAATAGAGATCTTGAAGATAACATTATATATCTAATTTGTCAGGTCATTAAATATAAGACATTTTATGCTAAGTTAATAGAAACAAAGAAAATTAATAGATATGTTGATTATTTATTAGGACGAGCTTCTGTATTAGGAACTTATGATAATGAAAGGCTTTTAGTAGAAATAATAAAAGTGATTGTTCATAATGTTATAAGCTTAGATATTAATATTAATTTGAATTTAGATAATAAAATTCAGAATGATATTGAGGATAAAATTAAAAATCTAATATTTAACTATAATAATCATTAATATAATAGGAGGAAATTATGGGTTGGGGCATATTAGGTACCATAGGAAGTGCTATTAGTAGTGGAATAAGCAGTTTGACTGGTATGATTGGAAGTGGATTATCAAAATTAGAGAGTTTGGCAAAAACTGCTATTACCTCTATAAGTGGTGTTATAGGTAGTGGAATTAAAAGTTTGGGAAAGTTAGTTCCGACCGCAATTAAGGCTATTAATACAATTTGTCCGAAAGGTGGTGGGTTATTAGGTGAATTATCAAGTGTATTAACAAAAGTATTAACTCCTGTTTTTGGGCCATTAGCACCTATATTATCAAGCATAGGTGTAGATTTACTATCTAATATGTTAGTTAATACCTTAATACCTGGCAATAAAATGACAATAGAAGACACAGAAGAATATGGTGCACTTATTGAAGAATCTAGAAATCACCCTGATTGGAACTCCAGCAGTGCATTTTCTAATGCACAGGAATATTATGAATATTTAAAAAATAAAGCAAAAGAAGAATCTGTTCAAATATTACCAGTATCTAAATTATCAGCAGAGTCAATGAAACGTAGATCAGTAGCAATCGTAGATTTTTGGGAGCGACTTGAAGAGGCTGATAGTATTAAAATTGGAAGTGACTTTTTAGTATTTGCGGCATTAAAATTATTTACTGAAGATCAATTAAAAGCAGTTATTCAAGTATCTAAAGAGTTAGGATTTGATTCTGTTAAGTTTTTAGATTTAAAAAATGGTAAGTTGACTCCTGAAATTACCACTAAATTTAATGAGGGGATTATAAAAGCTCTCCAAAATTTCAATAGAGAAAAAAATATTTATATAAGTGAAGATGAAGCATATCAGACTTTAGTTAATATGAAAAAATCTGTACCTGAATCAAAAGAGTTTGTTGATTCAATGGCAAAAGAATTAAAACACTACTCACAATTATCTAATAAAGAGTTGTTTAATGAAGAATCATTAGTTAAGGAAATTAGTAAATATAATGATCTATAAAATTTTTTTTGGTAGGGAAAATGAAAAAAAAGTTATTAAGTAGATGGGTTAATCTAGCTAGTAGTGAGGATAAGATAAAATCTTTACAAAAGGATTATGAATCTTTTAATCCCACTGATTTACAATATATAAGTGAAGCCACACTATTAAGTCAAATAGATAGTGTAGTTAAAGTTATTAGACACCTTAATAGCTCACTTGATAAAAGTAGAGTAGGATTAAAAGAACAGAATCTTTTAAAGATGGGTGAATTTGAATTTTTAAAAGAAATTGATGAAATAGATATTGTCTCTTTTCACAAACTATTTTCAATAGAGTATGATGAGAATTATAAAGTGAAAGATACGATAGAAAAGTTGAATAAAGATATTTCTATAAGAACTGACTTAGAAACAGAACAATTATATAATGAGAGCTTAAATGAGCTAATTAAGCTAATAGAGCAGACCTCCTTGTTAGAGGAAGGATTATCAAAAGAGGATGTTCTAAAAAACTATAATAAACCTATTGATAACAAAAAAATTATCGATATATTAAATAATATTTCAATTCAGTGGGAGTAATTATAAGAGGATGTTTTTGTGACTAAAAAGATTTTATGTATACTCAATGATAGCAAAATTCAATTTTTAGAAAACAATGCTCGATTGGGATATAAAGTTCAACAAATTAATGGTAATAATGAGATCGATATTAAGGAATATCTAGTAAATGGATATAATCAATTTAAAGATGATATTTGGTGTAATTTTATAAGTCAAATAGGACTTCAAAAGAATCAGCTTATTTCAGCATTAATTATTGTAAATAAACAAGATAAGCAATTACAAGAGTTTGTATCTTATATTTTAAATGATTTAGTTTATACTCATAATAAACTTATATCAAAATCATCAGATACTTACAATAGTTGGACATCTAGTGAATTACATTCTATTTTTATGAATGTAAAAAATATAATGTTATCAGAAATTTCCTTTAATCAGGATATTCTTATTTCTAATAATATTGAATTTACTATCGAATTATCTTTTGGTGATAAGTTTTTAATAGAAGATAAGTTTATAGAAAATGTTGTTACACCGCAAAAAAAAATGAAAATCAATGATAATGTAATTTTTGCTAATAATGATAATGTTAATAATTTAAAAAGACAACTATTATATGAAGAAGACAAAATAGATATAAATCATAATAAATCAATAGACACTTTAAATAGTCTAATAAGTAAAAATGAGGAACGTGAGTATTTAGAAGATATCACAAAGGAATTTAATTATACAGTTAAAGAGCCAAGATGATTTATTCATAAAAGGAGTTTATATGGTTGCTAAGTTAGTTGAAGATAAAAATAAATATAAAGCAAAGAATATTGATAATAGTAGATTTAAGTCATTGTGGGATAAAGTTCATAAACAATTAGAGAAAAAGGGATCAACAATTGTAAAATACTTTACAGTACATCCAGATGTATTAATACCTCTAATTAAATCAAATATAGAGAGTGACTTAAAACGATATATGGATAATCTTATGGAACTAGCAACTGAAGATTACATTGTGTTTCCTAAGGATGGTTATGCCTTCTTTAAAAAGGAACAGAGATTAGTTCCTTTGAAAAAAGATAGTGATGAAATTTTATACTTTGGATCTGATTGTAATTTATCAACAGATTTAGAAGGTAATTATACAATCACATATTCTGGGGAAAGTAAAACTGATATCTCTAAATCTGTTTGTGACTATCTTAAATCAAAAGATATTAATTTAGTAGATGGAAGTTATAATACAATTTTTAGAAAAATTAACATTCAAGCTGCGCTTAATTTTTATAATAAATACAACCTAAAAATACCATTATCAATTATCAATTTAAAAAATTCAAAGGTATTAAGTTATAGTGATATGTATCATACTTCTTATTATGATGAAGTTTTTAAGTGTTATCCTGGTAAGTATTCAACAATTACATCCTCAACCCCATTCGCAGTTATATTTTCTAAAAAAATTACAGAAACATCAGAAAGTACTAATTTTATAAAATATATTCTTACAAATTTTTCTGAACCTAAACATCCTACTTTAGAGGGGTTTTCAATTGATTTTTATTCAAAGCTAGCTAACATTTTAAAGCAACACAATCAGATTGAGAGGGTTGTGACTATATATGACTTATTCGATTCTACATATAATTTTATTATTGAAGAATTCGATGCTTTAAAAAGTTATGATGATTTTTGTAATTATTTTGGTGCTGATTTCAATAAAGTTTTATATAAATATTATAAAGAATATTTAAAAAAATGTGATGAAATAAGGGCTAATATTTACCCTTATAAGACTGAATTATTTGAGGATGTTAATAAAGGTCATTGGGAGGTATTTGAATCGTTTTATAATGAATTACATTCAAATGCTTGGATTATTAACGTTCCTGATAATGAAATTTTAGTTGCAAGAGATCCTCTATGTGATGTAAATAATACGGCTGTATGTGGAATAGATTTTGGTACTAAGAGTACTGTAGTTGTTTGTCGGGATCCAAGTGAAATATTATTACGAATTGGAGGTGGGGATTTACTTAGGAATCCAAACGTTAAAGATTATGAAAATCCTACCACTATTAGTTTAGAAGATTATAAAAGTTTTATTCAAGATTATCAAAGGAATTTAGGTAGACCTTTTACAAAATATAAAGATTTAATGGTATCTCACGATGCATCTAAAAAAATTTATCAAGAAAGCTTCGATAAACAAAAATATTATTCTGTATTTAGCGAATTAAAGCAGTGGGCAAATTCAAAGGACAGAAAGCAACTTCTTCAAGACACTAAAGGCTATAATATTGAGTTAAAACCATATTTATTGTTGAAAGAAAATGATTTTGATCCTATAGAAATATATGCTTATTATTTGGGGTTATATATTAATAATATGCATAGAGGAATTTATATGAAGTATATGCTTTCTTTTCCTGTAAATTATAAGAAGGCAATTCGGGATAAAATTTTGCAAAGTTTTGAACGAGGAATTAAAAAGTCATTACCAACATCAGTACTCAACAATATAGAAACTATGAAACGATTTAAAATAACATCTGGGGCCAGTGAACCTGCAGCTTATGCTATTAGTGCCCTAAAAGAATACGGGCTTGAACCAAAGGAGGAAGAACTTAAGTCTATAGTATCGTATGGTGTTTTTGATTTTGGTGGAGGAACTACAGACTTTGATTTTGGTATAGAATATATCCCTAATAATAAGAGTTATAAATTTGAAATTGAACAGCTAGGTAACGGAGGGGATGCATATCTTGGTGGTGAAAACTTATTAAATATGCTTGCTTTTGAAGTATATAAAAGTAATATAAAATTAATGAGAGATAACGAAATCTCCATTGTTATGCCTCCTAAGTGTCAAAGGTTCCCTGGGTCGGAAGTGTTAGTGCAAGACGAAAAGGATGGAAATCAAATCTCTTATTTAAATTTGAAGCTAATCGCACATACACTTCGGGCTCTTTGGGAAGAAGTTCCTAATTATGAGTCATATTATACTGAAGGACAAAAAGCCTTAACATTATATACTGCAAATGGTGATGATGTTATAGTAAAAATTAAGATAGATATTAAAGCTTTAAAATCAGTGATTGAAACTCAAATCAATGATGGTGTAGAAAACTTTATGAGTTGTTATTATAAAATTTATAATGAATATAATGAAAAGCTTACTAGACCGTTACATATATTATTGGCAGGAAACTCATGTAAATCTTCGATATTACAAAAAGTATTTATTACACGTATTATAAAAGAATTAAATAATATGAAAGATAAATTGGGTGATGAAAAAGATATTAGTGAGATATTTAGGTTATATCCGCCATTAGGAAGTCAATTTAATATTGAAAATATCGAAGAAATAGATAATTTTAAAAGACTGAATATCGATATTCGTGATTTATTATATATTGAAGATAAAGAAAAATAATTTATACTATGAATAACTATTTAGCTTTAATATTATTAATAAATCGTATAGTTGTTTTGAAAGGTAGTTATAGCTTAATGAATTATATTGATAGGCAAAAAACCGGTAAAACTGGTGTGGCTTTCGGTTTAGTAAGAAGCCGAGAAGGTGGTCGTGATGTGCATATTTTAAACTCAACTCTCAAAAATGATGAGATTTCTTTTCCTTTTCTTTTAGGAGGCGAGGATAGAAATGGATATTTTGAGTGTTATATTGGTGAAAATATTAATTATAATGAATGGGCTCAGTTTACAAAATGTATAGGCAATGAGATGGAAATTTATTATACAAAAGAATCTCGTGCACATACGCGAACACTTCCAATAGCACAAGTTAAGTTTGATATTTTATTTGTTGATGATGAATATGTCAATGAAGACGGATATTTTTTTATTCGTAAAATATCACCTGATACAATAGAATATACAGTGGCTTTATTAGAAGACTTTAAAACAAATAATTATAAGCCTCGTAAAATTTATTCACTTAAATTAATATAAAAAATATTGTTTATATCTATTCTATGTGATAGAAAGCATGAAAAAATCTAATTTTAAATTCTAGACTTTAGTTTTTCTTATCGTTATTATCTAAATGTGAATATAATATGATTAAATTAAAAAATTATTATTTGTGTGATGTTTAGTATAAAATTAAATTTTGATATACTTTTTTGTGAATTAAATAACCATGCCAAAATTCTACCCAACAATAATAAATAGTTTCCACGGTAGTGAAGGAGAGCGTCTCGTATATGAGGCGCTCTCTAAATTAAATAACGAATATGTAATTTTTCATTCTTATAGATGGTTAGGGGAATTAAATCAACGTAGGAGTGAAGGTGAGGCAGATTTTGTTATTTTACATCCTAAAAAAGGTATTTTATCCATAGAGGTAAAAGCTGGTGGGATATCCTATCGTAATGGAAACTGGATTCAAACGAATCGAAATACAAAAGAAGAAAAAATTATAGATCCTTTGGGGCAAGCTGCAGAGAGTCAATTTAGGATTCAAAACTATTTACGTAAACATTATAATGGTCAAATGCCAGTTATTGGACGTGCAGTATGGTTCCCATCTGTAGCTATTCATGATAAGGTTTCTTTACCGCTAGAAGCGAATAGAGATATTGTATTTGATGTAGATTCTTTACTTAATGTATCAGAATCTATGGATAAAGCTTTTAGCTATTGGAAATCTAATTTAGGATTTAGAGATTCTGAATTATCAGTTAATGATTTTCAGAACATGATCAAGACTTTAATGCCTACATTTAATATTGTTGAATCAGTTGCAAGTACAGCTCTTGAATCAACGAAAAGTTATATTCAGATGACGAAACAACAAGCATCTATATTACATTTTTTACGTGAACAGCCAACAGCTGTTATTCATGGCCCTGCAGGTACAGGTAAAACTATGCTTGCTATTGAAAAGGCTAAGATGTTAGCTGCTGAAGGTAAGAAAGTCTTATATTTATGTTTTAATGAGTTCTTATTATCATATGTAAAAGAGCATTATACATGTGAGAATATAGTCTTTCATAATGTTAGATCACTGGCTGAGAAGTTGATGCCTAATAGCAATTACTCTATTGCAGAAATTATTCCTCAATTTATTGAGTACTTTCAAAATGAATATGATGATCTAGAATGGTCTTATGAAAACGTAGTCATTGATGAAGGACAAGATATTGATGAACGTATATTAGAACATATTTCTATATTAGTAGATATGTTAGGCGGTCATTATTATGTATTCTACGATAAAAATCAGTATATTATGATGCATAAGTCGACGCATTGGTTAGATACTTATGGGGACTGTCGTCTTGTATTATATAAAAATTGTCGCAATACTGCTGAAATAGCAAAGACTGTAGGCACAACATTAAGTGATATTAAGAAAGATGCTTACATAAATGAGCTATCTGGGATACAACCACTTGGATCATTTTACAAGAATGAAAATGAATTACGTACCATCGTTACAAAGTTTGTTACAAAAATGATTCAAGATAAGGTAAGACCAGAAGATATTGTTATTCTTACTACAAGTAGTGTTCCTAACAGCATGTTAAAAAATATTTCTGCTATAAACGGAGTATCTATCTCTACTGAGCCAAAGAAAAATAATATATTGTTCACATCAGTTCGTAAATTTAAAGGTTTAGAGGCTAAAGCAGTTCTACTAATTGATATTTTAGTCAATCGCCTCACTAATGAATTACATAAACGGTTAGTCTATGTAGGTTCATCGCGGGCAAATACATATTTACAATTAGCATTCTATGATAATGTACCTAATGAAGATTATAAGTTCATTCTAAATCATTTAGGTGTAAATGAAATCAATGGACCTAGTAAAGAAGCTTTATTAGATACTTTTGGTCTCGATTTATTAAAATAATATTTTGATGCGTTATTTTTTACGTATACACTTTTGTACAATATACATGTAATCAGTTAGTTATTCTAATGTTGTTTTGTAGTATAGAGGTGTAATGTATGAAAACAGATGTTATTAAAGAAGCTCTTGAAAGTGTAAAAAAAGAAGATCCTAAATTATACGAGGATGTAGTAGAGTATATTTCTTCCAATAAAAATAAAACTGGTGTTCATCCTGAAGGGGTGTATCATGAACACAATTGGCCTAATATTATAGGACCTTTGCCTGGACCTTTTCCACATCCACGGAATCCATTTGAACAAAATCCCTTTGGTCTATTTTTTCCTTTGGCAGGATTATATCTATTCTATAAATTAGTTAGAAAGGTATGGCGATTATTACGAGGCAAGAATCAAAATATTTCTTTAGATGATATTATTACGTATATGAATAATCATAAGTGATGTGTTGTATGGGAGAGTAATAATGGCTTCAAAAAAGTTAAAATTAGGTGATATCGTATTTTGTCAACGAAGTAACTTTTTCTTTGGTGATGTATATCAACATTATGGCGTGTACGCTGGTTATCATAAAATTATCCACTATATAAAAGGGGATTCGCCACTTGATGGACACATTGCTGAAACTAGCATTGAAGAGTTTTGTGATGGAGATACCTTATATATTGCTGAGGACGATAGTTTATTATCTATTTTCCAAGACTCTGATGTAACTGCTAGATTTTATGGGCCCCGTAAAACTGTACAACGTGCTAGATCTATGATTGGCAAAGGCGATTATAACTTGTTTGGCCATAACTGTGAACACTTTGCTATTTGGTGTAAAACAGGTCAACTAGAATCTACACAACTTAGTATAGAAGGTATGGCAGCTAGATTTCTACGACCATCACGCGGACCATTGAAATGGTTAGCTGATGAAATTTGGCGCGTTGAGGCAGAGTATTAGTAGTAACTGTAGTGGACTAGCAATGCAGTAAAACATGTGTTGCTAGTTCTAACTTTCAAAAAAAGCAAAATATTAAAAAATAATTATTGACACACACGGATACGTGTATTATAATTACATCATCAGGTGAAAGAAATCACCAACATGTAGAACAGAAAGACTTAGATTCTAACAGCAATCCTGTCATATACATAACTTGATTAAGATGAGTATAGAATCTAGTATAATTTCATAGTTATCGTTCATAAACGATTCATAAGGTTAGACACTAGCAGCAATCATTTGATTAAATAACCAGAAAAAGTAGTTATGGAGACCCTTTGGTCTAGAGTATCGTGTCTAGTTATCCTTAGCCTCAGTGAGGTTAGTAATTGTTTTGAACTTTGTATTGTAACCGCTCATGGTTGTCTTGTTTATTTTGCTTTCAAAATTTACGTTGTGATAATCCGCAGCGGTTTTTTATATGCCAAGGAGATATGAACTATGAATACATTTATGGACGCCTTAACAAACAATGAAAAATCCTATACTGCTAATGATGGTACTTCGTATCATACGAGTGGCAGTCCTCTTGTGGACCTTAATTTCTCTGTGCCTGCATTGCGTCAGGTCGCAGTTAATTTTTATGGTAAAAGTAAACATGACCGCTATTTCTATGGTGCACATCGCTCTATGGATGCAGTGGATGCATTGCGCTTATTCATTACATCCTATGATGAAGACCCTCTATATACCATGAAATGGCTTATGTATGCTCGCCATATTAAGCTAGGACTTGGCGAACGCGATGTATTTCGTATGATGCTTACTAAAATTGGTGACTTGTATCCAGAGATGGCATTGCAGTTCATCATCGGTACCGAGTTATGGAACTATGGCCGTTGGGATGATGTGTTACGCATCTTTTTTGATACTACAAGTGGTATCTTACACGATGGACTAGGGGCGTTAATAGCTAATCAGTTTAGACGCGATGTAATGGCGTGTGGGCTTGGCGATTCTATTAGTTTATTAGCTAAATGGATGCCGTCCAATAATACATCGTCTAAGCAAAAACGTTCTGAGGCGGTTATTTTACAATCCTTATTACATCTAAGTGCACGAGAGTATCGTAAAATATTGTCTAAATTGCGTGAACATTTAGCTGTAGTAGATCGCAAGGCTTCTCTTAACCAATGGAACGATATTAACTATAATCATGTGCCATCAAAGGCGAATCTTAAATATCGTAATGCTTTCTTAAAACATGATGAAGAACGCCGCCAGGCGTATCTTACAGCATTACAAAAGGGCGATGATTCTGTTAAGATTAATGCCAATTCTATGTTCTTATATGATATTGTGCAAGCCTATATAGACAATAATAGTTGCTGGAGGAATATTTTAAGACCGTATGATGAAACATTAGAGCAATTATGGCATGCCCAAGAATCACCTAAGGATTATGACGATATCTTAGTTATACGCGACGGGTCTGGATCTATGGGGCAACAACTATCTGGTAATAGTTCTATCACTGCACTTAGCGTAGCAGATTCGATTGCATTGTATTGTGCACAGCATAATAAGAATGAATTCTTTAAAAATCGATTCATTACCTTTAGCAATCGCCCTCAGATGGTAGACATTTCGATGTGTGAAACTTTGCGAGATAAGCTTAGACGCTTACATCGCTTTGACGATTACAGCAATACGGATATAGAGGCAACATTTGACTTAATTCTCGACACAGCTGTTAGACATCATCTGCGTCAAGAGGAATTACCTTCAGCGTGCCTCATTATTTCTGATATGCAGTTTGATCAGGCTACAAAGCATGAGGATAACACAACTGTTATTGAATCTTGTCGTCAGAAATTTGAGGCCCTTGGGTATACTATGCCACGGCTCATTTTCTGGAATGTATCTGTCTATGCACATAATACAATTCCTGTACAAATGCATCCGAGCGGTGTCATTCTCGTATCGGGTTTCTCTAAATCTATCGTGGATATGGTGGTATCTAGAGAAGTCAATCCTGAAACGGCACTCAAAGCCGAATTAGATGCCAAATGTAGTATTGTAGATACAGCATTACAAGGCTATGTAGATGTAGCTTAATATTTATATAATCTCATAAAAACAGGTTCCTAATAGTCACAATATGACGAGTAGGAACCTTCTTTTTGTGTAATTAATTTGTGCTATAATGAGTTGTAGGTTTTATAATATAACAATCATTTATATATACGAGGAATTAAGTATGGCAATTAGCAAAGAAATACAAAAATCTAGCGAAATGAAGTTTGATGGTAAACTAATTAAGGTTACCTATGATATAGCTGATGTAAATGGAAATGATGCGTGGCGTGAAGTTGTACATCATCCAGGGGCAACTGCCATCGTTGTCGTTACAGAGGATAACAAAATCGTGATGGAACGTCAATTCCGTTATGCTTTACAACAACCTTTGCTTGAGATTCCAGCTGGTAAACTAGATCCTAACGAAGAACCTATTAACTGTGCTAAACGTGAATTGGCTGAGGAAACTGGTTACCGCGCTAAAGAATGGATTTCATTAGGTACCATTGCTACAAGTCCTGGTTTCTGTAATGAAGTGTTACATCTATACTTAGCAAAAGACCTCACCATGGGTGAAACCCATTGGGATCCTGATGAATATGTAGAGCTTGAGTACTTTACATTACCTGAACTGCTAGAGGCTATTAAGAATGAACAAATTAAGGATAGTAAATCCTTAGCAGCTCTAATGTTAGCTATGCCTTATCTTAAGTAGTACTTTATTTTCATAATTATATATAGTATAATTAACACATAAAGAGAGCCAAATAACGTGCTGTTAGCGTTAGGCTCATCTAAAATACGGAAATATGATGATGCCTAACGTGTTGAGGTGGTAGGATACCTCATACGTTAGGCGTTTTCATTATTATTTACGGCTATAAAAAAATAGCGTAATCATTATAGTAATGATTGCTACTATGAGCATAGAAAAATCTATCATAATAGATAGTGATTCATATGTTGTCATAGCATCACCTCCTTTGAGGAGATGAACCTAACTTACGTTATTTGGCTCTTAATGGTAGTATAGCATGTAATATTCTAGCTGAATATTACAATAGGAGTTATTATGTATAAAAGAATCATTATATTAGTTATGGATTCTGTTGGCATTGGTCATGCCTCAGATGCCGCAAAATTTAATGATGAAGGGGCTAATACATTAGGACATATCGAAGCAACTGCAGGTTTGATTCATTGTCCCACATTGCGTTCTCTAGGGTTGGCAAATATTGCGGATATTAAGGCCGATGAAACACCTGTTATGGGTGCTTATGGGAAAATGGAGGAAGTTAGTACTGGAAAGGATACTACCAGTGGTCATTGGGAAATGATGGGGCATCCTGTTACGGTTCCGTTTCCAACATTTTATGATGGATTTCCTAAGGAATTAATGGATACCTTTACCAAAGAGACTGGCTACGGATATCTTGGTAATGAAGTTGCATCTGGTACAGAAATTATCGAGCGTCTTGGCGTGGAACACATGAAAACGGGGAAACCTATTGTGTATACCTCTGCCGATTCAGTATTTCAAATTGCAGCGCATGAGGATGTAATCCCTCTAGAGGATTTATATCGGATGTGCGAAATTACACGTAATAAGGTTTGCGTTGGTGATTATTATGTAGGTCGTATCATAGCTCGTCCGTTTATAGGTAAACCAGGTCATTTTGTACGTACCTCGAATCGTCATGACTATAGCCGTATGCCTGAACACCGCATGGTGCAACAGGAATTACAAGCTGCTCAAATTCCTACGGTGGCCGTCGGCAAAATTGGTGATATTTATGCTCATGTTGGATGGGATGAAAGCTATCCAACGAAATCGAATGCTCACGGCATGAATGTAGTGCCATATTTATTAGGTTCTTCTTTTGAAAGAGGCCTTATGATGGTAAACCTTGTAGAGTTTGATAGTCTATATGGTCATCGCCGTAACGTAGAAGGCTATAAACGTGCTATCGAAGATTTCGATTACCAATTAAGTGGATTATTACCATTATTGAAAGATGATGATTTGCTCATCATTACAGCCGACCATGGTAATGATCCTACATGGCATGGCACAGACCATACGCGTGAACATGTTCCATTACTTGCCTATAGTCCAAGTATGAAAGGGGCTATCGATTTAGGTTTACGCCATAGTTTTGGTGATATAGGACAAACCGTATTGGCGAACTTTGGACTTTCACCATATGCAGTAGGCACATCATTTTTAAAAGATATTATGAAATAGTCGTATTGTGTAATATAATCCTTGCGTCACAATATCTTGTATGATATAATCATTCAGGTATAAGAAACGATTTTTAAGGAGGTGACTCAATTG